>ENA-UOUL01000008-UOUL01000008.1-bioreactor-metagenome-genome-assembly--contig:-NODE-8-length-282257-cov-62.045202_pt1 | contig 282257 bp, 255 predicted proteins | sample MGYA00249838_ERZ747220 | MGnify/ENA primary metagenome ERZ747220 (study PRJEB28778, sample SAMN05720191) | bioreactor metagenome | isolation source: Anaerobic biogas reactor | place: USA:Washington... | reverse complement strand
GGAAAAGGAACGAGAATCGATTAAGAGCGGAGAACGAGCTAAAATAAGAGATGGATCGGAGATAATTAAAGAATGGGTAATGGTAAATAGGAATCCTCGAGGCATCTCATCGTTACAACATTAAATTTTTAAAATTTAATTTAAATCACCAAATTTTAGGCTTCATTTATAAATGGAAAATTTATTGCGCCTCCGCCGAATAGATAATATTCTACTACCAAGAGAATTTTTATTAGGGTAGAATAGAATTCTTATTTGATATTATTTCAATCTGGTCTGTGGTCTCCGTCAGCCATCCCTCGACCACGGATCACCTTCGGAGGCTCCCGGATCCATCGACTCATCGGTGGTCTCCATTCGGGATGACGGAGTTGGCTTTAGCCCGGGACGCCTGCTGGCCCCCCAACCCCCTCAGCCTCCGGCTGGCCCGTCCCCGAAGACCTCCACGAGACAGAGCTCTCCCGAGAGGCTGGGAACGATCCGAATCCATATCCTAGAAGATCGAGGAGGAGAAACCCGATCAGAGACCATCTCCAACCCCTCCACCAAAAGATTTTCTTAGATCGAGGTACAAAGGACCTCCAGGCAGGAGGCCCCATGAGCTCTAAGACCATCATATTATTCTCGTTGATGACGATCCTCTCCCTCCCGCTGGGGGAGGCGGCCACCATCACCGTCGGCCCCGAGGGCTGCGACCACGTCGGCATCCAGGCCGCCATCGACGCCGCGTCCCCCGGAGACGTCGTTTCCGTCCAAAACGGCACCTATCGCGAGAACCTGGTGGTGGACAAGCCCATCGTCCTCCGAAACTCTGGGGACGGCACCGACCGGCCGATCGTCGACGCCGGCGGGAGGGGGAGCGCCGTCACCCTCGTCGCCGACGGCGTCACCCTCCAGGGCTTCGTCCTCGAGAACGGGGGCTTCGGCTGGGCCGGGATCGAGGTGAGGTCGAAGGAGAATGCGATCCGGGGAAACCTGATCACCGACAACCGGTGGTACGGCATATTCCTGGAAGGGGCGGAAGGATGCGTCATCGAGGAGAACGTCGTCTGGATGAACAAGTATGGGATATGGATCAACGCCGGATCGAGGGAAAACCTCCTCCGGAAGAACGTCCTCCAAGATAACGAGAACTACAACGCCTTCGACCTCGGGACGAACATCTGGGAGGGGAACTTCTACGGCGATTACGACGGCTCCCGGCTGATCTACGAGGTGCCCGGGATATCCAGCGTCGATAGCCATCCTTCGGGGCCTGAGAAGGTGGTCGCCGCCGAGGAGCCTCCGACAGTGGCTGGAGACGCCCCGGTCCAATCGGAGCCGGAGGTTGAGGGTCCGGATTTGAGCTCCAATTCCAACGCCTCTGTTGGGGCCTATGGCGGAGATGCAGGGCTCATCGACCTCAACCTGACCGACCTCGATTCGACGAATGGATCGACGACGGAGAGCCCCCCGTCGAATCTGACCGAGGAGCCCTCGCCCGTCTTCGAGCCGAGGAAGAGGCCCCAAATCAACATCTTGGAGTTGAGCCAGGTTCTGAGCGACTCCTCTGATGAAGAGGCGGAGGCTGAGGAGGAAAAGCCTGGACCGGAGGTTTCACCGGGAACGTCCGCCGGGGATGGGACCGTCGACGCCTCTCGGGCGGAGGTGGAGGAGGCGAACGAGGCCGTCGAGGATGGGGGGACCCCCGATGAGCCCACCTCCAACGAGACTACCGAGGAGGCCGCCGCCCCCGCGAACTACACCGCCGAAGACTGGACGATATGGGGCAGATCCCTCGCCAGTTCGGGCCGCTACACCGAGGCGGTTAGCTGCTTCGACCGGGCCCTTTTGATCGATCCCGGCCTAGCCGCCGCCTGGGACGGGAAGGGAGAGGCCCTGATGATGATCGGGAGGTACGACAAGGCCCTGACATCCTTCGAGAAGGCCCTCGCGATCGAGCCCGAATCGGCGGAGATCTGGTGCCATCGGGGAAACGCCCTCCAGATGCTCCTCCGGTTCGACGATGCCCTCGGCTGCTACGATGAGGCCCTCAAGATAAATCCCCAGCTCGCCGAGGCCTGGAACCGGAAGGGGACGACCCTCAACAGGCTCGGCCGGTACTCCGAGGCCCTCGACTGCTTCGACCGGGCCCTGGAGATCGATCCCGGCCTCGCCTCCGCCTGGAACAGCAAGAGCTGGGCCCTCCAGATGCTGGGGGAGGACGAGGCGGCGAAGGAGGCCTTCGACCGGGCGAGGGGCCTGGGATGAGGCGGAGAGGATGCCTCCAGAAGCATAACCCTTCGTTCATCGGTCGAGACGCCCCCATCCAGGAGGCAGAAAGGTAGGGTGAGAGATGGCCGATCCATCGCCTCCTAGGGGAGGAGGCCAAGGAGATCGGGACCGAAGGGAGGCCCTCTGTAAGGAGGTCGATGCCCTCCGAAGGCTCCACGGCGACGCCATCTGCGACGCCGAGAAGTGCCGGGAGTTCAACCGGAAGATGGCGGAGCTTCTGATGAGCTTCGAGGAGATGGGAGAGGAAAGGCTCGCCGACCGAGCGATGGACGCCCTCTCGGTCTGCAACCCCAAGACCGGCTCCCACTGCGACAACTCCGAGAGGATGAAGGGGATCTTGGAGAGGCTCGCCGAAAGAGTGGCCGAGATGGTGAAAGAAAAGGCTACCGAGATCAGGCCATAGAGGGGGACGGAACCTCCGCCCCCATCGCCGGCGCTAAAGATCCCGGAGGTCCACGATCTTCTTCGACTTCCCCTCCGTCCGGGGGAGGCTCCCCTTCTCCACGAGCTCGATCTTCGACCTGATCTTCATCACCGACTTCAGTTCGTCCTCCACCTTCTTCTGGAGCCGCGCGAGGTCCGCGAGCTCCCCGGTGAAGGCGAGATCGCTCATCTCCACCTTGATCGAGATCTCGTCGAGGCCGTGCCTCTTCCTGTCGACGACGACCTGGAAGTAGTCCCCGATCTCGGGGATCTTGAGGAGGACGTCCTCGATCTGGCTCGGGAAGACGTTGATCCCTCTTACGACCAACATGTCGTCGGCCCGCCCCAGGAACCGGTGGAGCTTGGCGCTCGTCCTCCCGCAGGGGCACTCCTCCTCCATCATGAAGGTGACGTCCCCGGTATGGTACCTGATGAGGGGCATCGCCTCCTTGGTGAGGGAGGTGAGGACGAGCTCCCCCCGCTCGCCGGGGGCGCAAGGCAGGCCGTCGGGATCGACGACCTCCACCAGGAAGTGGTCCTCCCAGATGTGGAGGCCGTTCTGCTCCTGGCACTCGAAAGCGACCCCGGGGCCGAACATCTCCGATAGCCCGTACGAGTCGTAGGCCTTTATATTCAGCATCTCCTCCAGCTCCGTCCGGGCTCTATCCGACCAGGGCTCCGCCCCGAAGCACCCCACCTTCAGGGATAGGTCGTCCACGAGGCCCATGTCGATCACCGTCTCGGCGAGGTAGAGGGCGTAAGAGGGGGTGCAGTGGAGGGCGGTGACGCCGAAGTCGATCATGATCTCGATCTGACGCCTGGTGCTCCCCGTGCCGCTGGGGACCGCCATCGCCCCCATCCGCTCGATGCCGTAGTGGATCCCGAGCCCCCCGGTGAAGAAGCCGTAGTTGACGGCGTTCTGGAATATGTCCTCCTTCGTGCAGCCGACCATCACCAGGTCCCGGGCCACCATGTCGGACCAGGTCTCGATGTCCCGGGCGGTATAGCCGACGACTGTCGGCTTCCCTGTCGTCCCGGAGGAGGCGTGGACCCGGACCACCTCGCCCTTGGGGACGGCGAAGAGGCCGAAGGGGTAGTTATCCCGAAGGTCTCCCTTCCTCGTCTCCGGGAGGGTCCTCACGTCCGCCAGGGAGGTCACGTCCGAGGGGGTCACCCCGAGATCCCTCATCCTCCGGTGGTAGAAGGGGACGCGATCGTAGGCCCTCTTCACCGCGTCCTTCAGACGTCTCAGCTGCAGATCCTCCAGATCTGACCTCTTCATCGTCTCGATCTTCGGTTGCCAGAAGTTCATGGGAATACTATCCTGAATTTTTAGTCGGCCGAAACCGATATGCTACACTCTGCCGTGACTGAGCAGGTCAGGGTATATCAATCATTCCCTGGGATGGTGAGACGATAGAAGCCGGGCCTCAGGCTCCCTGCGCCCGGAAGGGGGGCACAGCTTATGCATGGTAATATATAGAAAAATAGTTGATTGGGCAGAATCAACGGTTCTTGATCTGCCCAGCGATCTCCTTCAATTTGCCTGTGGAGTAGAGGTAAGCTCCTCCACCGATGGCGGCGAGGAGGATCAGAATCCCCACCACCATCCCGGCGGAGCTCTTCTCCTCCACCGTCATCGTCCTCTGGACCCCCCTCACCTCTACGGTGTACACCCCGGGCTCCAGAGGCTCGTACTCGAAGGTCGCAGATCCCGTCTCCCCGGGTCCGACGGTGATATCCGTCGATCCGGACGGGACTCCGTTCACCTTCAGCTCCAGGGTGGTGTTGTCGCTGACAGACCCGCCGTTCTCAGCGGTGGCGGTGATCTTGACCGTCTTGCCGGCGCGGGTCGTCTCGGGAAGATCGAGGCCGGTCACCACGATGGGAGAGGCGACCACGATATTTCTCGACCCTCCCTCATAACCCTCCTTGGTGACGGTGATGACGTGGGAGCCGACGGAGGCCGAGGCGTAGGAGGCGGTGCCGAGGCTGTCCGTCGTCCCGATGCTGACGTCGTCGAAGGCTATATCAGCACCTTCCACCGGCCTCTGGTCCAGGCCGATGGTGGCCTTGATCACGAAGCTCTCTCCCTTCATCACCTCTTGAGGCGTGGTGACGGCGAGGACCCTCTCCTCCTTGATCTGGGTGACGTTCATCACCGCCTTCACCTCGGAGTACTCGTCCTTCTTCGCCTCGATGTCGAAGCTCCCCGAGATGCTCGGCGAGTAGAGGAAGACCCCATCGGCGTCGGTGGTCCCGGCTTCGTCACCGTTGATGGTGATGAGGGCGCCGATCACCGGCGCTCCGTCGGAGGTGACCAAGATCTCTGCAGGGGTCCCCACCACCGCATCCGGGATCTTGATCGTCATCGGCTTCGACTCGCCCTTCACCTCGACGATCGGAACTACGAGCCTCTTATCGCTGTCGGAGATCCGGAACTTCATGTTCTCCATGATGGATACGGTCCTTCCCCTGCCGAGGCTGAAGGAGCCGTCGTTTCTCATCTCTATGCCGCCGTCAGATACGCTGTCGATCTCCATCTTGTCGTAGGCCTCTCCCTCTTCGACGGATCGCGGGTCGTCGGATATCTGGAAGATCCCCTCGACGGTGGCCAGGTCCTCCTCCCTTCCCCGGAAGACGCTCTGGACGTGGACCGCGATGATCGGCACCTTCTCGCTTCCGATCTCCACTTCGTAGGTGAAGGTGGAGCCGGTCACCTCGCGGCCGGGCTCTACGACCTTGTTTCCGACCTCGTCCCCGTCCTTGGTGATGGAGAGGAAGACCTTGTTCCCCTCCAGGTCCACCTCCTTTATCTGGAGCTCGTAGCCCTCCTTCAGCGGGAAGGTGGCCCCGCTCCTAAGGGTGTAGGACTCGTCGTCGTCCATTAGGACCTTTCTAAGCTCCTCCTCGTTGAGGACGCCGAACTCGTCGGTGAACTCCGTCTCGTCGGTGTATCCGGCGAAGTACTTCTCTGCCAAAAACCCGATGACATTGTAGCTTCCCCAGTCGTCGTACTCAAACCTCACCGACTGGGGGACGGTCTTGTATCTGAGATCCCCGTCATCGACCTTGTCTCCGGTGAACCTGACCTCGAGGGTCTCGGTCCCCACGTCGTCGTCGATGTCGTAGTAGAACCCCTCAAAGTTGTAGGGGGTCCAGGTGAACTCCTCGACATTCGGGTCGACGATCGTCCCTCTGATCTCGTAGCTTCCCGTCCTCTTCACCGTCGGACCAAAACGCAGCTCGTCGGAGTCGGCCACCAGGAAGCTGACGTCCCCCATCACCGGGACGGACTTTCCTTTCCGCAGGGAGATGGAGTTGTCGTTCGTCATCCTGATGGTGTCGCCAGATATCGAGTCGATCTCCATATCTCCGTACTTATCGCCGCTGGCGACGGTGGTGTAATCGTCGGAGATCTGGAAGATGCCGTCGACGGTGACGAGGCTCGTCTCGGCCCCGGAGAAGATGTTCGAGACGTGGATCATGACCAGGGGCAGGTCCTCGCCGCTCAGGTCGATCTCGTATTTGTACGTCGAAGATCCGAGGTCTCTTGGGTCTATGACCTTGCTGTCCACCTCCTCGCCATCCTTGGCGAGGGCGAACCAGACCTTGTTCCCGTCGAGATCGATCTCCTTGATCCGGATCTCGTACCCCTCTTCCAGCTGCAGGACCGAGCCGGTGTCGACGGTGTACTCCTCGTCGTCGTCGATCAGAACCTCGCGGAGCTCCTCCTCGTCCAGCAGGCTGATCTCCTTGTCCACGACGTCCCGATCTGTTCCCATGTACCCGGCGAAGTACTTCTGAGCCATGAAACCTATGACCTGGTATTCGCCCCAACCGCGGAAATCGAAACTGATCGAGTCGGCCTTGGTCTCGTACTCCAGTTCGCCCTCTTTTATGGACCTGTCGTAACTGCCGCCCGACTCCTTCAGATGGACGGTGAGGGTCTCGGTTCCCACGTCGTCGTCGAGATCGTAGAAGAAGCCCGAAAAGGTCTGAGGATTCCAGGTGTAGGTGGCCGGGTTCTTCCCCTCCCGCCAGATACGATCAGTGGCGGATAGCTCCTCCTCGACCGTCTCGTTCTCGTCCGCCGTCTCATTCTCGTCCAACGTCTCGTTCTCCGCAGATGAGCTCCATGAGGAGACTCCCGCAGCCATAGAGGCTTCCGGCAGCGCCGAGTCTTCCATAGGGGCATCTTCCATGGGCGCATCTTCAATCGCCTCTGGAGGCGTCACGTCCTCGGCCGGAGCATCATCCAACTCCTCTGGAGGCGTCAGATCTTCGGCCGGAGCATCATCCAACTCCTCTGGAGGCGTCAGATCTTCAGCCGGCGCCTCCTCCAGATCCTCAGACGGCGTCACCCCTCCGACCGTCCCATCTCTGGCGGTCGACTCTTCAGCACCGGCCCTGCTCGAGGACTCGGCCCCGGAAGGGACCGAATCGTCTGGAGCATCATCTTGTGCCAGCGCACCCATTGGCAGAACTGCCGCCATGGCGACCAGGAGCAGGCAAAGCAGTCCTCTAGCCCTAAGGTAGTTCATGACTCTCCTCCAACGAATGTCGGTTTTGTACATTGGCACATTTCGGTGATATATATATGTTGCCTAGGGCGCTAGCCGTTGATTCAGAGTTCGAATGCCCAAAACCGGATAGAAATTTTCGCAGATATCCGATCCGGGCCGTCCTTCCTTGAGCCAGCCGACTCCGCAGGGCATAGCGTTATGGTCGTTCTGAAAGAACAGTTCTTTCTGATGATATTGAACTTTGGGATGGATGAAGGAGAAGATGGGCTCTCCGGTAGGGAAAAACAACAGTTCTGGAACCTCAACCACCTCTCGCCATCTTTAAGTTGATGGCGAAGGTCATTTATTTCCGGGAGGTTTAAGCCTTGAGATGGATGAGCAGATCGGCGCTTTGGATGTTGGGATTGATCTATCTGGCAGCCCCATATGCCAGCGGCCTCGCCGCTGAAGATGAAATTTTGCTGGACTATCTGCCAAACCCCTTCGCCGCCGATAGGCCCGAATGGGATCCCTTCGGCCCCGACCCGGGGTCCCAATACCTACCAGGAAGGCCTTCCTGGGACCCCTACACCCCGGGCATCGGCGACATACCTCAGCTCGTCGCAGCCAACCCCTTCTCTCCTGAAGAGAGCCTCTCGCTCGCCGAGGAGCTGCGGAGCCCAAACCAGCTCTACCTCCAGTCTGGACCCTTCCTGGTAACGGAAGGCGTCATCGGCCTCGGCTCCCCCTACACCCTCTGGCTATACGTAGGCAGCTGGGGGCCGCTCTCCGTTTATGATGGCGGGAGGAGGATATTGTACCAGAGGTTTGTGACCCGGGGCTGGTACCGGCTGGACGGATATGCTGAGACGCTGGAGGCCCACAGATATCAGTTCAACACCAGCACCCGGAGCAACGCCGTCGCCCTATCCGTCAGCTCCGCCGGATATCCGACAGGCTACGGCCTCGTCGGAAGGGTCGTAGATGTCTACGGGAACGGAGTTCCCGGCGCATTGGTCAGAATTGCAGGATCGGGGGGAGGCACCTTCAGCACCGCGACGAACGCCCAGGGCTACTACGGGATGGACGTCCCCTCGGGGACCTACACCGTGACCGCAGAGACGGAGGGTTTCGCCTTCAACCCGTCTACGGCGAGGGTATGGACCGGGACCGTCTCGGCGGCAGGAACGATCGTGGGGTCCGCCGCCGCATGGTCGGACCTTCCTGCCGGGTCCTCCTCGAAGGAGGCGGGGTGGCTGGAGGGAGCGGTCACCGATAAGGCTGGTGCCCCCATCCCCGGAGCTACGGTCAGAGTCGATGGGATCTTCACCGTCACCACGGATCAGGACGGAGCCTACTGGGCCGCCCTCGACCCCGGATGGCACTCGGTTGTGGCCTACGCCGTCGGCTACAAGTTCAGCTCCGCATCCGTCCAGATAATCCCAGGTCAGGGCTCGAGGCTCGACATCCAGGGTACGAAGGTCGTCGTCCTGGGAAAGGTAGCCTGAATAGGAAGAGCCTCGGCTGTATCCAGCCGGTGGGAAGACAAAAAGAAGAAGGGGACTTCAGAGCGGGTCAGGCGTAGTTCCAGCGCCAGACCTTGAACCCCATGGCTAGAATCCCGAAGAAGAGGACCACGACGATCAGAGCCTGAAGGTATCCGATGGCGGTTAATATCTCCATATCTATCACTGGTATGAGAGCCTCTCTTATGTATCATAAAGATTTTGGTTTCCCTCCGACATAGACCGCAATGGCCCAGCCGAAGACCGATATCGTTATATCTCCAGATAGACAACCCAAAAATCATGTCTTGGATGAAGGATAAGAAGTACCGGGATGAGGATCGGAAGAAGTTGGAGAAGGGAAGCGGATTTGAGAAGTTCGTCACCATAATCTCCCACTGGTTCTACCGGGTCATGTCCTGGTGAGGCTCAAAGACCCCGGAGGGCCCTGCGGATCCGAGAACACCTCCTCCGGAGAAGGGCCAGGGCTCCATCTCTATCCCTTGCGGAGCTGATGATCGACGTGACGGGTTCGCCCCGCCTCGCCACTGATCCGGGCCGCGGGACGTCGGCTATTGACGTGGTGGCGGCTCTGAGGTCTCCATCTATTCTTAGGTCTTCTTCGGCGTATAGGACACCTCTCCCGCCGAACCTCCGGGGCGCCGGCCTCTTGGGGAGGACGCCGTCGAAGGAGAGGAGGTGGGCCTGGAAGAGGCTCAGACCCGTCGATATCTCCACCGAGTCCAGGCTCCCCTGAAACCTGGGATTCACCTCCAGGACGACGGGGCCGGAGTCCGCGAGGATGAAGTCGACGCCGTTGGAGCCGACGAGTTGGAGGCGAGAGGCGATCTCCTCGGCGGCCCTCATCATCTCCGCGGAGGCGGCCCGGGGGAGGGCCAGGGGCGTTATGTTGCCGCAGTATCGATAGCCTGCTCCGCCAAGCCACTCGGTCCCGATCAACTGCTCGTTCGCGGATATCGCCACAGCCCTCTCGCCGTCGGCGATCACCGATACGCTGGCGGAGGTCCCTCGGACGAAACGCTGGGCTATCAGCTCCCCTTCGAGAAGGGCGAGCTCTTCATCGGTATAGACGAGCCGGTTCTCGGCCCCCCCCGCCCCCCGCCGGGGCTTGACCATGAGAGGGAAGGCGCCGGGCCGGACCTCGCCGATCGGCACGGTCGGGACCGTGGCGAACCCCTCCGCTTCGAGCCAGCGGGCGAGCCAGAGCTTGTCGGACGCCTCTGCGACCTTCTCCGGAGGGTTGTTGAGGACCCTCACCCCTCCCACCTTCATCCCCTCGACCCCGGGGCCGAGGACGAGGCAGTCGACGGAGTCGGCCTCTATCGCCGCCTCGATGACCGCTCTCGCCTTGAAGGCGAGGTCCTCGGGGGCCGCCGGGTCCCAGTCCAGGTGGGCGGAACCCAAAACGGACTCCACCAGATCCAGGTCCGAGTAGCAGTCGGCGGCGAAGACTATGTGGCCTGACCGGGCCGCCGAGAGGGCGATCGACCGGACGGACTGGCCGACCACGAGAACCCGCTGAGGTCGATCAGCCCTCACCCCCATCAGCCCTCTCCCTCATCTTCAGGCCGCTCGACGACGGTCTTGTACCGAGGGCTGGGGACGACCTCTATCCTCCCCGAAAAAACCCTCTCCAGCTCTTCCCCCTGCCAGAGCCTGTCCAGGAAGACGGCGAGGGCTGCCACCTCTGAGTGGGGCTGGTTTCCGACCCCCACGTTCCAATCCGCCATCTCGTAGATCTCGGCGGGGACCTTCTCCGCCCCCACCACCACCATCAAATCCCCCGATGACCGGATCTCATCGATCTTCTCGGAGATCGGCTCGCCGTACATGGTGAGGTGGACGATCCTCCCCCCCGACTCCTTCCAACCTCCCGCCTCGCCCCTCCAGCTCCCGACCGACCTGACCCGGAAGTCCCCCCCCCACCGATGGGCGACGTCTTCAAGGCCACTGACGAGCTTCTCGTCCCTCCCGGCGAGGATCATCTCCTCGGCCCCGAAGGCCCGGGCGACGAGGCCCACGTGGGTGGTGATCCTCTTGTCCCGTTCCGGCCGGTGGCCGAGGCGCAAGACCACAACTCGCATGGCCTGGAGAGGTCGGAGATGCTATTTATCCCCTTTTCCCCTCCAAAACCGATAAATCCCTTGGCGGCCTTCTCCCCGGTGATGAAGCTCTGCGATAGATGCGGGGGCAAAGGCTATTTGGTGACCGGAGAGAGGGACTGTCCCAACTGCAAGGGGACCGGCAAGATCGAATCCGTCAGCCTTGGCGAGGCCTCTTCCACCGAGATCGACGACCTGGTGACGAAGGGGGCGGCGACATGTCCTGTCTGCAAGGGGAGGGGAAAGATCCCCGTCACCGATAACTGCGAGGCCTGCGGAGGCCTTGGCCGGGAGTACCTATGCGCCATCTGCGGCTCCAAGCTCGCCACTAAAAGCGAGCTATGCCCCAACTGCTCCAAAAAGCCCGTCGTCCGCGTCCTGGATGGGGCCTGCGACACCGAGGACCTGGTGATCGGCGACGCCTACCGCGGGAAGGTCTCGGGCATCGCCAACTTCGGGGCCTTCGTCGACCTGAACGACCACGTCCGGGGCCTCGCCCACAACAAGTTTTTGAAGAGAACCCCTGAGGTCGGCGAGGAGATGGTCGTCCGGGTGAGAAACATCGCCCCCAACGGCAACATCGAGCTGGAGCCCGTCGAGGTGGGGGAGCACCACACCCTGGAGGTGAGAAAGGAGCTCCCGACGACCAGGGTCACCGAGCTATCCGGCCGCGTCGGCAAACTCGTCTCCATCGAGGGGGAGGTGATCCAGGTGAAGCAGACGGGAGGGCCCACCATCTTCACCGTCGCCGACGAGAGTGGCCTCGTCTTCTGCGCCGCCTTCGAGCGGGCGGGGGTCCGGGCCTACCCCGAGATCGACACCGAGATGATCGTGAGGGGGATCGGGGAGGTCTCCGTCAGAAACGGCCAGATCCAGATCGAGATCAGGTCGATGAGGCAGCTCTGGGGCGGGGAGGCCTCCGGCGTCAAAGACCGGATCGAGGGGGCGATCGACGTGAGGGCCGAGCCCGCCGACCTGCCGCTCATGGTGGAGAGCAAGGTCATCGCGAGGCTCCGGCCGAAGATGAAGGAGGTGGCGAAGGAGATCCGGCGGGCGATCCTCAAGTCGAAGCCGATTGTGGTGAGGCACCACGCCGACGCCGACGGAATGAGCGCAGCGGTGGCGATCGAGGCGGCGATCCTCCCCCTCATCCGGGAGGTGGGGGGTGCCGACGCTGAATATTATAATTATCGCCGGGCGCCGTCGAAGGCCCCCTTCTACGAGCTGGAGGACGTCACAAAGGACCTCTCCTACGCCCTGGAGGACCACTCCCGCCACGACCAGAAGATGCCCCTCATCGTCCTTTTGGACAACGGCTCCACCGAGGAGGACGTCCCAGCGATGAAGCAGGCCCAGATCTACGGCCTGGAGATGCTCGTCGTCGACCACCACCACCCCGACGAGGCCGTCGACAAGTACCTCATCGCCCACGTCAACCCCGCCCACCAGGGAGGGGACTTCGGGATCACCACGGGGATGATAGCAACGGAGATCGCGAGGATGATAAACCCCGAGGTGGAGGAGAAGATCAAGCACTTCCCGGCGGTCTCGGCCGTCGGCGACCGGAGCGAGGCCGCCGAGGCTGCGCGGTACATCCGCCTCGTAGAAGATCGGTTTTCGATCGACGACCTGAAGAAGATCGCCCTAGCCCTCGACTACGAGGCCTTCTGGCTCCGGTTCAACGATGGTCGCGGCCTCGTCAACGACATCCTCTGCCTCGGGAGGCTCGACCGCCACAGGAAGATCGTCCAGCTCCTCTGCGAGCAGGCGAAGGAGGCGATCGATGAGCAGCTCCGGGCATCCCTCGCCCACGTCAAGACCCAGACCCTCCCAAACGGCGCCGTCATGAACGTCCTGGACGTCGAGAACTACGCCCACAAGTTCACCTTTCCGCCGCCGGGGAAGACCTCCGGCGAGGTCCACGACCTCCTCTGCAAGAGGTACGAGGGAAAGCCGGTGGTGACCATCGGCTACGGCCCCGACTTCGCCGTCCTGAGGAGCCGGGGAGTCCGGATGAACATCCCGAAGATGGTCCGGGAGCTTCGCGAGGAGATCGCCGCGGGGGGCGTCAACGGCGGCGGCCACCTCGTCGTCGGCTCGATCAAGTTCGTCGGCGGTATGAGGAAGGAGGTCCTCGCAAAGCTCGTCGAGAAGATCGCGGCCTGTCCCGCCGACCCCGGCAGCATCACGGGCTCAAAGCCTGAACAGAAGGTAGAGGCCTGATCATGACAAACCTTGGATATACCGAAAAGGTCCTGGACCACTTCAAAAACCCGAGGAACCCCGGGAGGATCGAGGACGCGGACGTGACGGCGAAGGTGGGGAGCGCCGCCTGCGGCGACATGGTCCAGCTTTATATGAAGGTCGACCCCAAGACCGAGGTGATCGAGGATATCAAGTTCGAGAGCTTCGGCTGCGCCGCGAACATCGCCAGCACCAGCGTCACCACGGAGCTGGCCAAGGGCAAGACCCTGGAGGAGGCGAGAGGGATCCACTTCAAGGACGTGGTGGAGGAGCTGGGGGGGCTTCCCAAGCAGAAGGTCCACTGCGCACAGCTTGCGACATCCGGCCTCAAGGCGGCGATCATGAAGTACGAGGCGATAGCTGGCAAGAGGGTGATAGACGAGGATTTCGTCCGAAGGATGATGACCGGGGTTCTCGACCCCGCCAAAGGGCTGAACATCGTCGCTGCGAAGAGGGTCGACGGGATCGATGTGGAGGGAAAAAGGGTCAGGATCGACCTCAACAAGGAGCTCGACCCGGAGACGAGGGCCATCATGGCCCAAGACGTCGTCGGCGCCCTCTCGGGGCTGGACCTGGACGTCTCCGTCGAATGACCGCCTCAGCGCCGGATATACAAGCATCGGAATATCAACGGCGAAGACAGACGGCTGTCGGAGGATGGCTCCTCCGGTCCAGCCCGGAGGGCACCCTCCATCCCCCAAAGGTGTGGCGGCCCGGGTCCCGCCCTCCGTTCTGACCGACGACGGCCGCCCTTCCGAGAGGGGTCCTCCAAGCCGGCTCGGCCCGGAGTCGCCCGCCCCGCAATTTTTATCTTTCATCTCGCTTTAGGGAAGAATGGTGAACCGCGTTGAGCGAACTGAAAGAGCTAGTCATCACGGAAGAGGAATACCGGCAGCATCTCAAGCAGCGGCTTAGGCTGACCGACCCCTGCATAGCGGAAGAGGTGGAGCGGATCGGCTTCCCCTTCCTCTTCGCCTCGGGGAGCGAGCTCCTCCGCTCTTACATCCTGAACGAGACGGAGTTCTCCGCGAGCGTCCCGGAGAGGCTGAAGGTCCCCGACCGGGGATACGCCTGGTACCTCTTCTCCCAGGCGGTGAGAGAGATCCACGTCGAGAGCGACCAGATCGTGGTGAAGTACGAGCTTCTCGACGACTATCGCCCCCCCTTTCGCCGCTTCTACCTCTGAAAAGCCGCTGCCCATCTGCCCTTCGCCGCTCCCCGGAGGGCGAGCTCGCCCATCTCTTTTGCCACATCCTCCAGCAGGGGGGCGGGGTCTGCCCCCTCCAGGGGGGTTCCCGGCAGCGGCGTGAAGTGGTGGGCCCGGACCCTGCCACCTTTCCCGACGACCTCCCGGGCGAGGGAGAGGGTCAGCATCTGATCTTCGGCCGTCTCCCCCGGGAGGCCGACGATCAGGTCGAGGTTCGGAACCAAACCCCCGTCCAGGCTGAGGTCGCAGGCCCTCCTCACCGCCTCGACGTCGTGGCCCCTTCCCGCCATCTTCAAGATTCGGTCGCTGCCGGACTGGCCCCCGATGCTGATGGTCCGGTTGGTGCAGTGTCTCGCCAAGAGCTCCACCGCCTCCTCCGTCACGAAGTCGGGCCTCACCTCCGAGGGGAAGGTCCCGAAGAAGATCGGCTTTCCCAGATCCGAGAGGGCGGAAAGAAGACGCTCCACCTTATCTATCCGGAGGTGGACGCCGTCGGAGCCGTAGGCGAGGGCGTTCGGCGAGGTGAACCGCAGGTCCGAGTAGCATCGGGCGTACTTCAGGATCCACGGGATCGACCGATGGCGCATCCGCCTTCCGAAGAGGCTTGGAGTCTGGCAAAAGAAGCACCCCCAGGGGCAGCCGCGGCTGATCTCGATGGGGGCGAATATCGGCGGCTTGAAGGGCGCGTATAGATCAAGATCGACGTGTTCTCTCGATGGCGTTATCAGAACACGGCCATCCCGCTTGAAGGCGATCCCCCGGACTAGACCGGGATCACCCCCGCCCCGGATGCAGCCGATCAGCTCCGGCAGGGTCTCCTCCCCCTCGCCGATGACGACGTAATCGAAAGATCGAAGCGCCTCCACGGGCCTCGCCGAGGGGTGGGGGCCTCCTGCGACGTAGATCGCCTCGACTTTCGAGGCTCCGACCTCCCGATAGACCTCCTCGGCCTGGGCCGAGGCGAAGCTGTAGAGCATGATCCCTTCCCTCGGCTCGTCTGCTAGCCCCGCCCCACCGACGAGGGGTAGCAGCGCTGCGATGCTGTAGCTGTTCTTCTTGTTCCAGCGAAACCAGATCCCTGACGGGCTGGAGTCGAGGGCTCTTCTCTTCGGATTCATCTTCTCAGGACCGATCCCCTCATCATCAGTCAGGCCTTCCCCACCTCGCCCTCGCCGACGAAGAGGGAGACGAAGTCGAACCGTGTGACGTCGACGAGCCCCTTGTCCGTCAGCTTCAGCTCCGGTATCACCGGGAGGCAGAGGAAGGAGAGGGTCATGAAGGGGTCCTCCAGGGACGAGCCGAGGTCCTTTGCGGCCACCACCACCTCCTTGATCTTCTCCGCGACCTCCTCCATCGACCGGTCCGAGAGGAGGCCGGCTATCGGCAGAGGGAGAGATGCCTCGACCGCCCCGTCGTCGACGACGACGAGGCCGCCCTCCATCTCCTCAACAGCCGAGACCGCCCAGTAAAGCTCCTCGGTGCTTGTACCGACGGCGGCGATGTTGTGGGAGTCGTGGGCGACGGAGGTGGCGATCGCCCCCCGGACGAGGCCGAAGCCTTTGACGAGGCCGAGGCCGACGTTCCCGGTTCCCCTGTGCCTCTCGACGACGGCCATCACCAGAAGGTCGCGGTCCAGATCGGCGACGACTCTGTCCCCTTCGACCTTCGGCCTGGTCAGAAGCGATTTCGTGATGATCTGGTTGGGGATCACCCCTATCGCCCTCACCAGGTCACCCTCGGCCTTTATCTCGAAGGATCCGGGGGCGATCGCGCCGACGTTCATCGATGACGATCGGGGCCTTGCGGCCGCTCTCAGGGGGAGAAGAAGGCGGCCGCCCTCTGCGACGAGGGCCCCGTCCTTCAGGACCTTCTGGACGTTAAACTCGTCCAGGCCGTCTAAAACGACGATGTCCGCCCTCCGGCCCGGAGCTATCGCGCCAAGGTCCCGGAGGCCGAAGTACTCGGCGGCGTTGAGGCTTGCGATCTGGATAGCGACGACGGGGTCAAGGCCCGCACCTACGGCCCTCCTGACCATGGAGTCGATGTGCCCCTCCCTGAGGATCTCGGAGGGGTGGCGGTCGTCGGAGACGAAGAGGAAACGCCTGGAGTTGACCTCGTTCACCAGGGGAAGGAGGTCGTCGAGGTTCTTTGCGGCCGTCCCCTCCCGGATCATAATCCTCATCCCAAGCCTGAGCTTCTCGCGGGCCTCCTCCAGGGAGGTGCACTCGTGGTCTGATCCGATGCCGGCAGCGACGTAGGCGGTGAGGTCACGGCCCGAGAGGAGGGGGCAGTGGCCGTCGATCCTCGGCCAGTGGCCGTCGACCCTTCTCTCTCCCGCAAGCCCGATCTTCGCCAGGACCGAGGGGTCTCTGAATAATACCCCTGGATAGTTCATCACCTCGGCTATCCCGATGACCCCCTCCTCATCGATCAGCTCCGAGAGGGCCGGGGCGTCGAGGCATGCTCCGGAGGTCTCGAGGTGCGTCGCAGGAACGCAGGATGGGAGCATAACGAAGACCGAGAGGGGCGAAAGCCGCGAGGAGTCGAGGATGTACCTGATCCCCTCCGCCCCCAGGACGTTGGCGATCTCGTGGGGGTCGGCCACCACCGCCGTGGTGCCCCGAGGGACGACGGCCCTCGCGTACTCGGGGATGGTCACCATCGCCGACTCCAGGTGGACGTGGCCGTCGATGAACCCCGGAGCCAATACCATCCCCGAGAGATCGAGGGTCTTTTTGGCGCTTTCGCAGTCGAAGCCCACCACGGTCCCCCCTGAGATCGCCACCTCCGATAGGCGCCGCTCGCCGGAGAGGGTATTCACGACTTCTGCTCCCTCAATAAGGAGGTCGACCTCCACCTCACCGCGGGCCGCGGCGATCAGTTCTTCGAGCTTCATACCAGTTTCACCGACCAAAAGCTGCCATCCTTCGAAGGTCAAGGTCGAGATCGGTTTTAATCCTTTTCCGCTCGGCCGGGAGGGTCAAAACCGTCTTAACTGCCCAGAGCAAGATCAGATCAGCTGAGACCGATGGGTGGGATGATACTGGATATTACGACGATGATCTCCAGGGGGTTTGACCTCTACAATAACGGCACAGACATAAAAACTGAGGTTCTGGCGGGGGCCACCGCCTTCCTCGCGACGATGTACATCATCCTCGTGAACCCCGCGGTCCTCTCGGAGGCGGGGCTCCCCTTCGGCGCCGTCCTGACGGCCACGGTCCTGGTGAGCGCCTTCTCCAGCATCCTCATGGGGCTTTACGCCAAAAATCCGATAGTTGTGGCTCCGGGGATGAGCATCAACTACCTCTTCGTCTACACCGTGGTGGAGGTGGAGGGAGTTCCCTGGGATAAGGCCCTCGGCTGCGTCTTCTGGGCCGGGGTGATCTTTCTCTTGCTGACCGTCTTCGACAGGAGAAAGATTATCTTGGAGGGAGTCCCGCCCATGCTCCGCTACGGCTTTGCCGGCGGGATCGGCCTCTTCATCGCATCCTTGGGCTTTCAGTCGGCGGGATTCGTCGTCCCCCTGGAGAGCGGGGTTCTCGGCTGGGGGAAGATCAGCGCCACCACCCTCACCTTCCTCGCCGGGTTCATCTTCACCGCCGTCCTGATGGTGAGACGGGTTAGAGGAAGCCTGATCCTGGGGATCGCGGCCACCGCCCTCCTCGCCCGGGGGGCAGAGACCTTCCTGGGGATGGAAGAGCCATCCCTCGCGGGCGGATGGTGGTCGGCCCCAGACTTCAGCCTCCTCCTCCAGCTCGACCTTCTGGGGTCCCTGAGCCTCTCCCTCTGGCCCGTGATCTTCGTATTCCTCCTTTCATGTCTATTTGACAGCCTCGCCACCTGCGTAGGGGTTTGCGAGGCCGGAAACCTCATCGACGAGGAGGGGGACCCGAGGAACCTCGATAAAAGCCTCAGGGCGAACGCCCTCGGGGTCGTGGCGTCGGCTGCTTTTGGAACCAGCCCCTCCACCTGCTTTGTCGAGTCCGCGGCCGGCGTCCAGGAAGGAGGGAGGACGGGGCTTGTGGCGGTGGTGGCGGGGATCTTATTTCTGCCGTTCCTCTTCCTCTCGCCCCTCCTATCCCTCGTCCCGACCCTGGCGACGGCGCCGATCCTGGTACTGGTGGGGGTCTTCATGCTCAAGCCCCTCATCTACGTCCGGTGGGAGAGGTTCGACGATGCGATCCCCTTCTTCATGGCCATGTTCCTGATGCCTCTCACCTACTCGATAACCCAGGGGATAATCTGGGGCTGCCTCAGCTGGACGGTCCTGAAGGCTGCCTGCGGCAAGAGGGGTCAGGTGCCCCTGGTGATGTGGGCGATGGCCCTGCTCTCTCTCTTATTGTTGATCGACCTGGAGCGTTTCGTTCACTGAAAAAAGGTGCTAGCAAGGATGAGACCGGAAGAAGGGCCGATCGAGGAGCACATAAGGGCGTACCGAGCTCTGCTCCAGCGGGGCGCTCTGAGGCTCGCCCTCCTGGAGGATGGACATGCGAGGATGAGGTCGAGCCTTCATCCCCTAGCATCGTCCGAGGAGGTGGATGTCTCGGCCTTCCTCTACTCGGCAAGAAGGCTTCCCGAATGCATGGCGACGGTGGACCGGGTGGTGATGGGCAAAAGCGACGACGCCCTCAGGTCATCGGGGCTCATCGAGCCGTCCCGCTGCAGGCAGGTTCGAGCTCAGGCCCGACGCCGCCTGACCCTCTTCGACGGCCAAAAGACGTTGGCGGCCCACGTATGCAGCCCTTCAGACCTGGACGACCTGATACCGGCCCTGACCTGCTTTCAGATGGAGTGGAACAAGATGCATTCGAAGCTGGCGAGATCGGATCTCGGCAGGGGGATCGCATCCAGCTCCGGGAGGGTTCTGGAATCGGGGGAGGAGATCAGAAAGGCCCTTGCCATCTCCCGGGACGACTGGGATATGATCCGGAAGACCTGGGGCGGGTCCTGGGCTGAGAGACTCTCTGCCATCGCCGCAGGTCCCAAGGAGATCACCGTGGAGCTCGCCTCCCAAGATCCCGGAAGATACCGGGAGTCGATGGTCGGATGGCTCGCCGATCTCCTCGCCCATTTCCGGGATATGGATATCGAGGGGCGGCCCGTCTACTTCGTTTCCAGCAACGATCACAGTCTCGCCAACCTCCTCTCAGGCTTTGCGGCCAAAAACCGAAAGGAGATCCTGGCTCGCCTCCTGGAGGACGAGCGTCTAAAAAAGAGGTGGGAGCGTCTCAAAGACGACGATCCGGCCCTCGGAGAGAACCTCCTCTACTACTCGATGCTGGCCTACGTCCAGTCCGACGTGAGCCGCTTCGCGGCCCTCAGGTCCGCAGAGGAGGAGGTCGGGATCAGACGATACGATATCTCAAGGTTCGTCGACCTGAAGGCTCAGATCATTGAGATCGCAAAGCTCAAGCCCGATCGAATGGACTGTCGTCTCGCCATCGAGGGGGCCACATCCCTCGAAGACAGCCGGTCCCTGATCCTGAACGTCGACTACCCTCTGGGCCTCGCCGCCCACCATCTCCTCACGCAGGCGATGGAGAGGCTGGGGATCCTCTCGGGCGTCTACGTCATGGGGAAGGCGGCGACGATCTACGGGCGATTGGGGGACGTGATGATCCCGAAAGTCGTATTCGATATGCATTCCCGACGGCTCTTCACTTTTAAGAACTGCTTCACCCTGAGAGACGTGAGGAGACATCTACGAGATTCTGCCGTCTTCGACGACCAGAAGGCGGTGACGGTCAGAGGAACATTTCTCCACAATAAAGAGGCGATGGAGGAGTTCAGGCGGGAGGACTACAACAGCATCGAGATGGAGGCAGGGCCTTACCTCTCGGCGGTCCAAGAAAGCTCGCAGGGGAGAGGCGAGAAGGGCTCTTTCGAAGAGGGAGACGAGATGCCTTTCGAATTTGGGATGCTCCATTACGCCTCCGACACCCCTTACAGCCCGAGGGTGAGCCTCCTCAGCAAGGGGCTCGGATACGAGGGGATTGAGGCCACCTACGCCTGCTCTCTCGCGATATTGCAGCGGATTTTGGAAGATGAGGTAAGGAGGGTACGGCGAGAGAAAGGCCGAAAGATCCTAGACCCCAGCAGCTGAGGATGGAGAAGGATAAATTCCTAAACCCGAGAAGGCGATAAGGCGAGAGAAAAAAGTTCACAACGCAAGAAAACGTTCTGGAGACTGATACAAGATGACGAGAAGATACGCCTTCATAATTCCTTTATCGATCCTCCTGGCAAGCCCATTTCTTGCCAGCATGATCGGCGCCGGGACCGCTTCGGACTCCCCATCGTTGGGGGAGACTATGAAGATTAACTTCAGCACATGGCACCTTTCCGAGAGCATCGAGGTCCAGACCGTCTGGATACCGATGCTCGACGCCCTGGAGGAGAGGAGCGGCGGAAGGATCGTCTGCACTTTATTCGACGGCGGGGCGATGGGGCCGGGGCCCGATCACTACGACCTCGTCGCCTCCGGCCATTCCGATATGGGGTACGCCACCCTCACCTGGTCGCCGGGACGATTTCCCCTCTCCGACGTCCTCAGCCTCCCGGCGGCCATCGAGGGGAAGGAGAAGGCAGTTGATATCGGGAATGCCGTATACGACCGGGCCCTCCGGGGCGAGTTCGCCGGCGTGATGGTTCTGGAGGTGAACCCCTGCATCAACTCCCACCTCTGGACAAAAGAGCCGGTCGATACCCTGGAGGACGTCAAAGGCCTCCGGATCCGAAGCCCCGGCGGCCTTCAGACGAGGTGCATCGAGGCTATCGGGGCGGTCCCGGTCTTCATTCCACTGGACTCCGTCCGGGAGGCGATGGAGAACGGGACGATCGACGGGATCGTCACCTGTCCCTCCATGATCCAACCCTTCGGCCTTTCCGACGTCGCCGACCACTGCACCCTCGTTCCCTTCGGCTGCGTCGGCGAAGGGCTCTTCATGAACCAGGAAGCCTGGGAGGGGGCCGCCGAAGACCTCAAGAGCGTCATAGCGGAGGTCTGTCAGAACCCCTACCGTACGACGGGCGGGATGACGGAGGAGACCTATGACGGGATCATCGCCGAGCTGAACGATAGCGGGGTCGTCTTCATCACCCTGCCGCCCGAGGAGGAGGCGCGCTGGCATGAGGCCTTCCATAACGTGACGAGAGAGTGGGTCGCAGAGCTGGAGGCGGAGGGGCTTCCGGCCAGGGAAGCCGTCGAGATCTTCAACGATGAGTGCGAGAAGCGCGGGGTCTCTTGCGTCGCCTTCCCGCCGGAGTGGAGGTAGGGGCTGAACCGGAAGAGAGATATCTCGGGTCCCGATCCTGATTCTGCATTGGGACCCGAGATCTGTCCCTTTTTACGAGATTGAAGCTTCCGTCGACCCATCCCCGTCCCCGAGGTAGATCCCGGCCCCCAGCCACCAGCCGTCGTCGACCTCCGTCACGTAGCTCGTCTTCGGCTCCGCCTCGCCGGTGAGGGGATTGGTCCAGAGGTAATCGAAGAAGCCGCTGCCGTTTTTGGCGATCGACCTCATCTCCCGGTTTATGTAGACCCCCTCGGAGTTCTGAAGGTCGAGCCGGTTAGTCCCGACCGCTGAGGGAAGGAAGGGAAGGGCGAGGCTCGTTCCGTTGAAATCTGCGGCGAATATGTAGACCTCCTCCCTCACGAAAGGGCCCTCGAGATCCATGAAGTCTTCTATCGCGATATCCCTCCCATAGACCCGGGCGTAAGACGCCGCCGCCTCGACGAACGCCGCCAGCTCTTCCCTGGAGGCCGGAGGTTCACGGGAGGATTCGGCCTCCTCGGCCTCTTTTGCATAAATCCCCGAGCCGAGCCACCAGTCGTCATCCACGGCCCTCGCGTAGCCGAGCTTGATGGCGGGGGTCATATCGCTCGCCGGATCGGGATACATGTAGTAGACGAGGCCCGTTCCGTCTCTAGTCGCCTCTCTTATGCCGCCCAGACCGGTTTCAACGGAGGGATCCATGGCGAACCCGTAGATATCCAGCCCCCCCCGTCGGACCTTCCCCACCAGATCCGGCTGGAAGGGGTGGGCTAGGACCCGGTTCTCGTCGAAGTCGTAGGCGAAGAGGTACTGGTTGCCGTCTACGAAGCTGCCGTTCCTGTCGTTGAACGCCTCCAAGGCCTTCTCCTTGCCCCTCTCCCGGGCGCAGGCGACCGCTCCGTCGACGAAGCTGACCAGATCGAGGAGAGCATCGGCGCTGAAGACGGCCGGGACCTCCGAGAGCCAGACCCCCGTTCCGAGCCACCAGTCTTCGTCGACCCTGGCGACGTAGGAGAGCTTCAGCTCGGGGGCGTCCTGGTGGAGGGGGTTGGGCCTGACGTAGTAGGCGAACCCCCCGCCCTGGGAGGCCAGCCGGTTGAGGTTCCTGACGAGGAGAAACCCGTTTGCGTCCCTTAGGTCAATCAGGTTTTCGCCGACCGACTCCGGCCTGAGGGGATGGGCTAGACAGGTCCCGTCGAAGTCGTAGGCGAAGACGTAGCGGAGGTCTCCGACGACGAACTGGCCGCTCTTGTTGTTGAACTCCTCCAGGGCCCTCTCTTTTCCGTTCTCCCTGACGTACTCGAGAGCCCTTTCTGCAAACTCCACGAGGCTTCGAGATGCTTCGGGAAGATCAGTCTGGTTCAGGCTCCCGGAAGATTCACGGTCGGTCGGCGGGAGGCCGGAGGCTCCGGCCGATAGGACCGCCAATAAAAAAACGATGACCGATATCGATCTCACCTTCATGGAAGCACATATAAGTTTTTACGTATATAAATAATCCGGATCATTTCTGCAGCAATCCACCGGCCTAGGGCGAACACCGGTGCTGGAATCGCACCCCAGGACGCCTCCCCTCCCGCCGCCAAGACCCTGGTGCCATCCGAACATCCAGACCTATCGGATAGTTCCCCCTTCCGCACCAGGGGCCTCCTCTCCCCGGCGAGGGATGAGGACGCAGGGATCGGGTTCGGCTGGCGAGAGAGGACCGGCGAAAGGAGAAAGCTTAATCTTCGCCGATCCCATCAGATCACCATGACCTTGAGATCCTTTTTTATCATCCTCGCCCTCCTGTCCACCTCCTCGGCTGCCCTCGGCCATCCCACCGAGGCCTCGGGGATCGTTCGCAGGGTGATCGACGGTTGTACCTTCGAGGTGGAGGGCCTGGGCACCGTTCGCCTGGCAGACGTCGGATGCCCGCCGATGGGAACCGCAGAAGGTGTCCACTCTCGAGAGTACAGCATGGAGATGCTCCTCAACGTCCAGGTCTTCCTGGACCTGGACGACCACGGCGGGAGTGGCTCCGTCCTTCGCCTCTCCGACCATGATGGAAGGCCAAAGCTCGTTCCCTGCTACAACAGGATGGTGGTAGACGCCGGATACGGCAGGGTCAGCGACGATCCGAAGAACGAGTTCGACCCCCGGGATTGGTGGAACACCACCGAGGGGGACGAAAACGCCCCATGAGATCCGCTCCCCTCATCGTCCCCCCAAATATCCCCGGTCTTCTTCTTCGCTGCCGCCCTGCTCTGAACCATCTTCGTTGACTCTTATGAGAAAGTTCATAACGTTCGATCGTTATCCTTATTTATGTGATAATATGAAACGTGCTATCACTTGAACAATGGAGATCTTCGAGCTTTCAAGATTTGGTGGAACCATGTTGGGCATAAACGATCCGTGGATCTTGGGGGTCTATCTCCTCTCCGTTCTGAGCGCCCTCCTATGCGTCGGCTATGGCCTCGTCAACTGGAACAGGGGCGGAGAGAAGGAACCTGAAGAAATTCGTGATGAAGTTTCCTGGGAGAAGGGAGAGACATCGATGGAAGAGAAAGAGCTGGGGCTGTGATCTGGATGGACATATTACTGCTCAACATAATCGTTCTGGTCTACATCCTGGCGGTCGGATACCTGGGATACAGGGGCTGGAGGGAGACCTGCAACTCCTCAGACTACATGGTGGCGGGGAGGAAGATCCACCCCTACGTCATGGCCATGAGCTACGGCGCCACCTTCATCAGCACCTCTGCCATCGTCGGCTTCGGCGGCACCGCCGGCCTCTTCGGTATGGGTCTCCTCTGGCTCACCTTTCTGAACATATTCGTCGGCATCTTCATCGCCTTCGTCGTCTTCGGCAAAAGGACCCGGAAGATGGGCTACAACCTCTCAGCGATGACCTTCCCCGAGCTGTTGGCGAGGAGGTTTGATAGCAGGTTCATCCAGTACTTCAGCGGCCTCGTGATATTTCTGGGGATGCCGATGTACGCCTCCGTCGTCCTGATCGGTGCCGCCCGGTTCATCGAGACGACCCTCGCGATAAACTTCGACCTCGCCCTCCTCTTCTTCTCCGTCATCATCGCCGCCTACGTCGTCCTCGGTGGCCTGAAGGGGGTGATGTACACCGACGCCCTCCAGGCTACGATCATGTTCGTAGGGATGGCCTTCCTCCTTTTGATGACCTACAGCCATCTCGGCGGGATCGCCGCCGCCCACCAGGCCCTCACAGACCTCGCCCCCCTCGTCCCCGCGAACCTGGCCGCCATGGGCCACCTGGGATGGACCGCCATGCCGGCCTCGGGGTCGGCCTGGTGGTGGACCCTCATATCGAGCCTCGTCCTGGGGGTCGGGATCGGGGTTCTGGCGATGCCCCAGCTCGTCGTCCGGTTCATGACGGTGAAGTCCGGCCGGGAGCTGAACAGGGCGGTCCTCATCGGCGGGGTATTCATCCTGATGATGACAGGGGTAGCCTTCGTGGTGGGGGCCCTCTCCAACGTCTACTTCGTCCAGCACGACAGCGTCATAGCGATAGCCGCAGCCTCCGGGAACTCCGACAGCATAATCCCCGTCTACATAAACAGGGCGATGCCCGAGTGGTTCGTCTACGTCTTCATGCTCACCCTCCTCGCGGCGGCGATGTCGACTTTGAGCTCTCAGTTCCACGCCCAGGGGACGGCGGTCGGAAGGGACGTCTACGAGACGCTGGTGGGGGTGAGGGGAGGACGATCCATTCTGATAACCCGCATCGGCATCATCATAGCGGTGGTGGTGGCCGTCATCCTCGGATACCTCCTCCCCCCGAGCATCATCGCCCCTGGGACGGCGATCTTCTTCGGCCTCTGTGCCGCTGCCTTCCTCCCGATGTACGCATGCGCCCTCTTCTGGAAGAGGGCGACGAGAGCCGGAGCCATCGCGGGCCTCGTCACCGGCACCTTCGTCAGCCTCTTCTGGCTAGTCTTCGTCCATCAGAAAGAGGCCGTCCCCCTGGGGATCGCTAAGATGATCTTGGGCCGGGACGTCCTCATCTCCGCCATGCCCTGGCCCGTCGTCGACCCGATCGTGGTGGCGTTGCCCCTAGCCTTCTTGGTCACGGTGGCCGTCAGCCTCGCGACGCAGCCTCCAAAAGCTGAGCACGTCGAGAAGTGCTTCGAGGGGATCGAGTGATCCCCTCCGCTGGGCGAAAGAGAGCTGCTCTTTGAAATCGATAGAGGCTCGATCGATCACCTCTACCTTATCGCCCTTATGGTGAGGGGATACCGATAAGCTTCGCCGTTGCTCGTCTTGATCGCCGCGACGATGGCGAGGACGACGTCGAAGGCCAGCAGGCCGAAGATCAGAAGCAAGCCGAAGAGCATGGTGAAGGGCATAGCCATCGGGTTCCAGAAGTCGATCATCCTGGGATGAGCGGCCGGCCAGAGGAAGGCGATGGAGCCGAACGATAAGAAGACCAGAACCCCCGCCAGAATCCAGTAGAGGGTGATGGAGAGCTGGAAGTTGAGGGCCTCCCTCCCCTGATCGTCTATGAAGGGGTGGTGGTTCCTCGTTACGAGCCAGACCACCAGAGGCCCCAGGACGTTCCCCAGGGGGACCCCCAGGAGCATCAAAAGGGCGCTCAGATGGCAGAGGGTCGCCCAGGTCCGGGCGTCCCGATCCTCTTCGATCATGATAAAATCCTCCGTCGAGATAGGGGCCCTCGATATACTAAGATCTTGCGGCAGCGGCACGAATCGGGGTACGGCGGGGTCTGGACGGGACCATCTCATCACCGCCCTTCCTTGACGCAGAGGTAGCTGGCGATGAACCCCGCCCGATAATCGGCCCTCTCGATCGAAAAGCCCGCCCTCTCGATCATCCCCTCCATCATCCAGCCGATGGTGGAGTGCTCGTCTCTTATGTGGACCAGGATATCCTGAGGCGTCCCCTCGCCGCCCAACTCCGCCATCCGGGAGAGGTACCGGCCGAAGAACCCCTCGTAGTCGGCGGGGTCGAAGGAGTAGACGACGTCCCGGATGAACAGCCTCCCCCCAGGCTTCAGCATCCCCGCGATCCGGATCAATGCCACCTGCTTCCAGAAGTCGGAGAGGTGATGAAGGGCGAACTGGGTCACTACGGCGTCGAGGGGCTCGCTCTCGTGCTCGTAGGTGAGAAAGCCGCCCCTGACGTACTCGATACGATCGAGGTCACCGACCCGCCCCTCCTCCCGGAGCCGCTCTCTAGCCTTCTTGCGGGCGTATCGGAGCATCGGCTCGGATATATCGGCCCCGATCACCCTGGAACATCGGCTCACGGCGGCGATGGGAAACTCGCCGGTGCCGCACCCTAGCTCCAGGACCGTCGCCTCCGGCGAGAGGTCGAGAAGGTCGATGACCTCCCCCAACTCCTTTGCGACGTCCCTGATCTTCGCCATCCTCCGATCGTAGGCCCGGATCTCGGAGAGATCCTCGTAGTCGGTCCCTATCTGTTGCGTCTCGTCGTAAAGCCAGGCGGGCGTATCACTCATATTCGGCCACCTCTTTTCGTCCGGTCAGTCACCGACGTGGAAGCTTAAGGAGGCTACGCCCCGCCCGGCGGCTGGGAGGGCGTAGTTCTCGGCGAGGCGATATAAAGGGAAGCAAGAGGATGTAGCGGCAGAAGCTCATAACGTCGGCGAACCCCGCCAGGATCTCGAACTCTGAACCTGACCATCTCTCCGACGAGACGATGGCAGATCATCTCCGGCTCTTTCGCCCGGGGCGATCGCCGAGATATCCAGCCGGATCGGTCAGGACTCCATCCCCCGGGCCTCCGGCTCGATCGATCCGGTGGCCTCAGAACAAGAAGAGGTAGACGAGGAGGAAAGCCACAATCGCCACCAGCAGTACGGCGGAGAGGATGGTGTACCTCCAGCGGAGATAGGGGTTTTCTTGGAGCGCCTCCTGGAGGGCCTCGTTTCGCTTCATCCCATATCGCTGATAGGAAATATTAGATAAATGTGGCGAACGATTTGGATCATGACCGGATCATTGAAGAAGAGATGGACCATCCGAGATGAAGATAGAGAACCTAGATCAGGCGTTCAAGGCCGCATCTGCCGGCATCGAGATGGCGATATCGATACTGATCGGGAGCGTCATCGGATACTCTGGCTTCAGATTCTTCGACGAAGGCTCCGGATACATCGGCCTTGTCATCGGAGCGGTCTTGGGGCTCATTTCAGGGACGTACAACCTCTACAGAAGGTACAGGTAAGTTAAAAGAAGCCGCTGGCGAATTAACAGATCCCCGGCTTCCGAGACCGCCCGGGGGCTGCCTCATTAAACCTTCGGCGACTATCAAACGGCCTTCAAGATCTCAGCAGATCGATTTATCGCCGCCGAGGTCGCCTCTGAGCCAAAAGACCCCGGGCCGAACCTCTCGAGTCCTCGGCCCCATCTCCCTTCGCGGAATCTGCTTCTCCTACCCGGCCGCTTCAGAAATATCCAACTTTTTTTAACCACGGCATTTGAATGCATACCCGTCGAAGCCGCCCGAAAAGTATTAGGCTGATCATCGACGAAGCCTCGACCTTCAATAGGCTCATCAGGCCAATGATCCCAAGTGAGATTCAGAGATGAGATCGATCGTCATAAAAGGTGCAAGAGAGCACAACTTAAAAGACATCACCATCGAGCTTCCCCGGGACAAATTCATCGTCATCACCGGCGTCTCCGGCTCGGGGAAGTCGACCCTCGCCTTCGACACCATCTACGCCGAGGGGCAGCGAAGGTACGTCGAGTCCCTATCGGCCTACGCCCGCCAGTTCCTCGGCCAGATGAACAAGCCCGACGTCGACTCCATCGAGGGGCTATCCCCGGCGATATCCATCGAGCAGAAGACGACCTCGAAGAACCCCCGGTCCACCGTCGGGACGGTCACCGAGATCTACGACTACCTCCGGCTCTTATTCGCCCGGATCGGCGTCCCCCACTGCCCCATCCACGGCGTCAGGATCGAGGCGAGCTCTCCGGAGAGGATCGCCGACCGGATCGTCGAGGCGGCGGAGCCGACAGAGGGGGGAGGCGGCATGGTGACGATCCTGGCGCCGATAATCCGACAGAAGAAGGGGACCTACGGCCAGCTCATCAAGGACCTAAACGCCGAGGGCTTCGCCCGAGTCCGGGTCGACGGCGAAATCCAGAGGACCGACGAGGAGGTCGACCTCGATCGTTACCGAAAGCACGACATCGAGGTCGTCATCGATCGCCTCGACCCCCTGGAGGAGAGGTCGAGGCTCGTCGAGGCGGTCGAGGCCGCCCTGCAGCGGGCCGACGGCCTCCTCCTCGTCCTCGACGCCGAGGGAGAGGAGAGGCTCTACTCCTCGAAGATGGCCTGCCCCGTCTGCGGGATCGTCTTCGAGGAGCTCCAGCCCAGGACCTTCTCCTTCAACAGCCCCTTCGGCGCCTGCGAGGCCTGCAACGGCCTCGGGATAAAGATGGAGTTCGACCCTGACCTGATCCTGCCCGATCCGGAGCTCTCCATAGCCGACGGGGCCGTCGCCCTCTACCACAACCACGTCGACGGCTGGAGGGGCCAGCACCTCGCCGCCGTCGCAAAGCACTTCGGCTTCAGCATCTTCACCCCCATCAAGGATCTGACCGAGGAGCAGCGGTACGCCCTCCTCTACGGCTCCCAGGAGAGGATCAGGTTTGATATGTCGATGAAGAATGGGGACGCTTACTGGTCCCACCACGGCCACTGGGAGGGGCTCATCCCCCAGTCGGAGCGGCTCTACCACCAGACGAGCTCCGATTACCGGCGGGAGGAGCTGGAGAGGTTCATGAAGGTCCTCCCATGCCCGCGGTGCGGGGGGAAAAGGCTCAAAGAGAAGGTCCTGGCGGTGAAGGTCGCCGGGATGTCCATCGCCGAGGTCGCCGATCTAACGGTATCCGAGATTCTAGCCCTCTTAGACGGCCTCACCCTCTCCGAGAGGGAGGAGGAGATCGCCCGACAGGTTCTGAAGGAGATCAGATCCCGCCTCGGCTTCCTCGAGCACGTCGGCCTCTCTTACCTCACCCTCTCCCGGAGCGCTGGGACTCTATCGGGGGGCGAGGCCCAGCGGATCAGGCTCGCCACCCAGATCGGGTCGAACCTGATGGGGGTCCTCTACGTCCTCGACGAGCCTTCCATCGGCCTCCACCAGAGGGACAACGCCCGGCTGGTCGAGACGTTGAAGAAGCTCCGGGACCTGGGGAACACCCTCATCGTCGTCGAGCACGACGAGGAGACGATCCGCGCCGCCGACTACGTGGTGGACATGGGCCCCGGAGCTGGGATCCACGGAGGGCGGGTCGTCGCCGAGGGGACCCCCGGAGAGGTGGAGGCAGACCCGGAATCCCTGACGGGCCTGTACCTATCCGGCGAAAAACGGATCGAGACCCCTCCGGCGAGGAGGCGGAGCGATAAGTTCGTCCGGATCGCTGGCTGTAAGGAGAACAACCTCAAGAACATCGACGCCAAGATCCCCATCGGCGTCTTCACCGTCGTCACCGGCGTCTCCGGCTCCGGGAAGTCCACCCTCATCTACGACACCCTCTACCGGGCCCTGATGAAGAAGATCTATCGGTCCAGCGAGACCCCCGGCCTCCACGACGGCCTCACCTTCGACTCGGAGATCGACAAGGTGATCGTCATCGACCAGAGCCCCATCGGGAGGACACCCCGGTCGAACCCCGCCACCTACACCAAGGTCTTCGATCCGATAAGACAGGCCTTCGCCGAGACGAAGGAGGCGCGGGTCCGGGGCTACAAGCCCGGCAGGTTCTCCTTCAACCTCAAAGGAGGCCGGTGCGAGGCCTGCCAGGGGGACGGCCTGATCAAGATCGAGATGAACTTCCTTCCGGACGTCTACGTCGAGTGCGAGGAGTGCAAGGGCGCGAGGTACAACGCCGAGACCCTGGAGGTGAAGTACCGGGAGAGATCCATCGCCGAGGTCCTGGAGATGACGGTGGAGGAGGCGAGGGATCATTTCAAGAACGTCCCGGCGATCAGAAACAAGCTCGACACCCTGATGGGGGTCGGCCTCGGCTACATCAAGCTCGGCCAGTCCTCGACCACCCTCTCCGGAGGCGAGGCCCAGAGGATCAAGCTGACGAGGGAGCTCTCCAAGAAGGCGACGGGTAGGACGATCTACCTCCTCGACGAGCCGACGACGGGGCTCCACTTCGACGACGTTTCTAAGCTGATCGGGGTATTGAACGACCTCGTCGCCCGGGGGAACACCGTCGTCGTCATCGAGCACAACCTGGACGTCATCAAGTCTGCAGACTATGTCATCGACCTCGGACCCGAGGGGGGGAACGCCGGGGGCCGGATCGTCGCCGAGGGGACCCCGGAGGAGGTGGCCGCCGACCCGGAGAGCATCACCGGCCGGTTTCTGAAGGAGAAGATATCCCAGCTCAGCGGTCCCCCGGAGGTGAGGGAGAGAAAACTCGGGACCCCCTCTGCCGTCTAATTTTTGAGCATTCCCGCAGAACCGAGCGCAAGATTAGTTCATCGCTATCTTCGGCGGTTCAAGAACCCCATCAGAACCAGACGGCTATCGCCCTGATCTCCGAGACCTGCCACTGGCCGGGGCCAAAGGTCCCTCCCTGGCTCCTCCGGAAGACGTCCTTTGTCAGGGGATCGATGAGGGTCATCTCGATCCCGCTCTGGAGGGGGTCGATGTCCTTCCGGCACCCACCTGCTCCGTTCCCGGAACCCGCGCCGGTCCGACCTGAGAAGACCTCCTCGGCGTACTCCGCCAGGTCGTCGCTGATGACGCAGTCGTCGAGGCCCTTGGGGTCCTTCGGCCCCGGATCGGCGAATAGCTCGTCGAAGGTTACCACCCCCACCACGTCCCGCTGCAGGGGGGTTTTTAACCTCACCATCCCGCAGGCGCACCGGCTGTTCATCTCCTTGAAGGCGTACCAGAGCCTCCGAGCCTGGTAATCCGTCTCCTCCTTATCCCCGTTCATCGAGCCGGGTCCGAAGGACTGGACGAGCTCCCAGACCTCCGAGAGGGAGAGGGCCAGGTAGCAGCGATCGCTCGGGTAGATCGACTCGAAGGGGGCGCTGGTGGCGGCGTGGACCGATTCCAGAAGCTCCTGGTGGGAGAGGACCCTCTTGGGCATGGCTGGAGGTTATACAAACTATATATAAAATATTTTGGTGGGGATCAGTCCACTAGGTCGGGGAACTGGCGGGAGAGGTGGGAGATCATCGCCTCCACCGACCGGCGGAGGACGGCCCTGTTGTCATAGGCCGATATCGTCGATAGAAGCTCCGCCTCCCTCAAACTTGCCATCTCCTCCACCAGGGTGATCAGGTTCGGCAGAGCCCGGACCACGTTGTCGACGATCGTCACCGTCGAGGTCCTGGCGGTCCGAGAGAGAGGGTTCAGATCGACGGTGATCACCCTCTTTCCCATCCTCACCAGGGCCTCGCACCGGTCCCCGTCCTCCAGGGGGACGAAGACGACGTCGGCGTCGAATATGCCGCCCCTCGTCGCCTTCGCCCTGGCGTGGTCGAGGCCGGGGATCGATGCGTCGGGCTCCTCGCCGAGGACCTCCTCGGCCCCGAAGGACCGGAGATGGTCGGCGATCCTCCGGACTCGCTCCTCGGTCCGGTAGAATATGTTCACCTCCAGGGGCGCCCCTATCTTTCTCGCCAAAAGGACCATCTCCTCGGGGACGAGGGCGGCGGCGTTTCCGTTGACGCTGAGGACCGGCCGTTCGGCGAGGAGGAGGAGCGCCGCCGCCGCCCGCTCCGCCTCTTCGGCAGGGGGAGTCGTCTTTTCGCCGAGGAGGTAGTCGAGGGCCTCGCCCCTGCCTTGGGCGATGAGGCCGTTCAATCCGGTGATCCCCCTCTCGACCCCCTCCACCACCTTCTCCCGGGTCAGCAGGGAGGCGTACCGCGGATGAGATGGGGGAACGTCACTCAAGGCCGGCCCCCCCGAGATTCACCCTGGCAGTGATCGCCACTCCAAACTCCGCCAAAGCGTCCCCTCCGTTGAGGGCGAAGATCGCATCCCCCAGCATCACCATGCTAGCCATTCCTCCACAAGCCTCCACCGCCTCCACGGCGTCCTCCATCCAGTCCCGGGCGAGCCCCGACCTTCGGGCGAACTCCCAGGATAGGGAGACGAACCTCTCCAGGGTCGGCCTCTTCAGAAGCTCCCTGAGGGCCCGCTCCCCCTCCCGGTTCACCCCCCTCATCGTCCCCGGGTCCGATAGAACCTCCTTTGTGGAGAGGGGACCCCTGACAAGAAAGTCCACCTTCAAGGGCGGGACCGGGATCCTGTCGACGACACCAAGGCCGGGCGCCCCCGGAGAGAGCCGGACCACCAGGCCGCCGGTGTTCTGGGCCAGGACGTCCCCCAGGCCGGTCCCGGAGGCAACCTCCGCCACGTGGGCCGCCTCGCCGACGGCATTGGCGGTGAGGCCGAGGCCGAAGGCCCCGTTGATGGCGTAGGCAGAGCTGAGGGCCCCCGCCCCGCTCGCCCCGAAGCCGGACCCCAGGGGCATAGAAAGCTCCGTCTCGACCCGGACGGGGGACGGCGCGAGGATATCGACGACCTTCCTCGTCACCGGCGCCTCCGAGACCGCTCCGTTGAGGAGGACGGCCGTCTCCTCCGACCTTCGGACAGTGGTGGCGGCCGGCAAGTCGAGGTTGAGGCCGCCGCCGACCGAGCCCGCCCGCCTCGGATCGGGGTCGGGCCGGGCGGCGAAGAACCCGGTGATGTGGGCTGGGGCGGCGGCCCTCATGAGAGCTCCTCCGCCAGGGCGTCGACGACGGCTCTTCCGATAGCCCTTTTCTTTCCGGAGACCTCGGTGACCGTCCCCGACCGGGATAAGATCAAAACCCGGTTCTCCTCGGTCCCCATCCCGCCCTTCCCGACGTCGTTTCCGACGACGATGTCGAGGCGGTTCTTCTCCATCGACTCCCGGGCCCGGGATATCAGCTCCTCGTCGGATAGGAAGGTCTCGGCCTTGAACCCCACCATCTTGATCTCGGGATGGCTCGCCCTGACGGCGGCGATGATCTTGGAGGTCGGCCTCAGCCGGAGGACCACCTCCCCACCGGACTTGATCTTCTCGGCAGAAGGGTCGAGGGTGTAGTCGGAGACGGCGGCAGCGGCGACGATGGCGTCGTAGCCGCCGCCGGCCAGCTCCGCCATGACCGCCCGCAGCATATCCTCGGCGCCCTCGACGTGGACCTCTTTGACGGGCAGGCCGAGATGGCCTCGATGGACTAAAGTCACATCGGCTCCGCGCCTCCGGGCCTCCAGGGCGATCTCGACCCCGGTCTTCCCCGAGGCCCGGTTCGTCAAAATCCGAATGGGATCGACCCTCTCGGCGGTGGCGCCCCCCGTCACCAGGACCCTCCGGCCAGCGAGGTCGTTGGGTCCGAGGAGCCTTTCGACCTCCAGGACGACCGTCCCGTTCTCGGCGATCTTAGCCTTCTCCTCCTCGATCCGGGGGTCGACGACGACGACCCCCATCGACCGGAGGGTCTCCAGGTTCCTCATGACGGCGGGGTGGCGGTACATCGCCTCGTGCATGGCGGGGACGACGACGATGGGGACGCCAGAGCCGAGGGCTGTGGTGGCGTAGGTGGTGACGGGGGTGTCGTCGATGCCGAGGGCGATCTTTCCTATGGTGTTGGCGGTGGCCGGAGCGATCAGGAGGAGGTCTGCCCTCCCCCCGACGCCGCAGAACTCGACGTGCTCGACCTTCCCCGTGATCTTCGTCACCACGGGATTTCCGCTCGCGTACTCCAGGGCGTAAGGATGGATGATCTCCGTGGCGGCTCCGCTCATGACGGGGTGGACGGCCGCCCCCCGCCGGATCAGGGCCCGGGCGAGGTCGATGGTCCTCACCGCGGCGATGGACCCCGTTACCGCGAGGACGATCACCTTTCCCGATAGGGAATCGCTCACCGTGCAGGATATGCTTGAAGACATAAAAGTCAGCGGACCGTATCCAGGTCCCTATTAGAAATAAGTTCTCCTCTTCGGCCTCAGCAGCCTATGAGCACAACGTTTATGTAACAAATGGCCGTAGGAGATCTGCTGTGCCGGGGTGGCCTAGCTGGTTAGGGCGCCAGACTCATAGGGAACGAAAATGAGGCGCTCGTCTCCTGAGGCATCTGGAAGTCACGGGTTCGGATCCCGTTCCCGGCACCTAACTTTAGCTGACCTTCAACTACAAGGGGAGAAATCTTCCGCATCGATGGGGCAGCAGATCCGGAAAAAACGCCAATTTTGATCTGCGAGCCTCCAGCGACCCGTTCAACGCGGGAGATGAGGAGAAATCCCGATACAATTTGGCAGATTCGCCCCCGAAGACCTTAACAGGTACCTTTAAGTCGATGGATTCCGAATGAATGACCGGAGTTCTGTCGATGCGAATTGGAGTCTACGTTTGTCACTGTGGCCTGAACATTGCAGGGGTTCTGGAGCCCTCCGCCCTCGCCGAGTTCGCCAAAACCCTCCCTGGGGTCGAGGTCGCCCGGGACCTCCAGTTCACCTGCTCTGATACGGGCCAGGATATTATCAAGGAGGACATCGCGGAGCAGAAGCTGGAGAGCATCGTCGTCGCCGCCTGCTCTCCCCGGCTCCACGAGCCGACCTTCAGGAGGGTGATCTCCGAGGCGGGGCTGAATCCCTTCATGCTGGAGATGGCGAACATCCGGGAGCAGTGCTCCTGGGTCCACATGGACGAGCCCCCCCAGGCCCAGGAGAAGGCAAAGGACCTGATACGGATGGCGGTGGCGAAGGCGACCCTCCTAAACCCCCTCCAGGGGGAGACGATGCCCGTCAGCCGGGAGGTCCTGGTGATCGGCGGAGGCGTAGCCGGGATCCAGGCCTCTCTCGATCTGGCCGACTGCGGCCTTCACGTCCGGCTCGTCGAGAGGAGGCCGACGATCGGAGGGTACATGGCCCTCCTCACCGACGTCTTTCCGACGAACGACTGCTCCATCTGCGTCCTCGCGCCGAAGATGACCGACGTCTACAACCACCCCCTCATCGACCTCGTGACCTACGCCGAGATTCTGAACATTGAGGGGTCCGTCGGGAGGTTCACCGTATCCGGGGTCAAGAAGGCGCGGTTCGTCGACGAGAAGCTCTGCAAGGGCTGCCTCAACGAGTGCGCCGGGGTCTGCCCCGTGGAGGTTCCCGATGACTACGAGTTCGGTCTCGGCAAAAGAAAGGCGATCTACATGCCGATACCCCAGGCGGTGCCTCTGGTCGCCTGCATTGATACCTCCGCCTGCATCGGCTGCGGCCTCTGCGCCGAGGCCTGCCCCGTCGACGCCATCAAGTACGACCAGAGACAAGAGGATTTCAGGTTCGACGTCGGGGCGATCATCGTCGCCACCGGCTGGCAATCCTTCGACCCCGCCAGAAAGGAGGAGTACGGCTACGGCAGATATAGAGACGTCATATCCGCCCTCCAGGTGGAGAGGCTCCTAAACGCCGCTGGCCCGACAGGCGGCGAGGTGGTGAGGCCGTCGACGGGCGAGGTAGCCAAGTCCGTCGCCTTCCTCCAGTGCGTCGGCTCCCGAGACGAGACGGTCGGAAACGCCTACTGCTCTCGAGTCTGCTGCATGTACGCCCTCAAGAACGCCCAGCTGATCAAGGAGAAGTACCCAGAGACGGAGGTCTCGATCCACTACATCGACCTCCGGGCCGGGGGCGAGGGGTACGAGGAGTTCTACATGCGGGCCCAGCGGCTCGGGATCAACTTCATCCGGGGCCGGGTCTCCGAGGTGGAGGAGGTGGACGGGAGCCTTCGCGTCAACTACGAGGACACCCTCCTCGGGGGCTTCCGTTCGAGGCCCTACGACCTCGTCGTCCTCTCGGCGGGGCTCGAGCCGAATAAGGATGCCGACGTCGTTGGCACCCACCTCGGCCTCGCTAAGCGCCCTGACGGTTTCTTCGAGATCGCCCACCCGAAGATGAGGCCGGTGGAGGCCCACATCGATGGCGTCTTCATCGCCGGCTGCGCCTCGGGACCAAAAGAGATCCAGGTCTCCATCGCCCAGGGGGAGGCGGCGGCGGCGAAGGCGATGAGGCTTCTCTTGAGGGGAGAGCTCGCCCTAGACCCCGTCGTCGCCATGGTGGACCAGGAGAAGTGCATCGGCTGCCAGCTCTGCGTCGAGACCTGCCCCAGCAAGGCGATCTCCGTGGACAAGACCGCCTTCGTCGACGAGGCGTCCTGCAAGGGGTGCGGAACCTGTGCCGCCGCCTGCCCCGTCGACGCCATCGATATGACCCTCTTCTCCGACGAGCAGATCCTCGCCCAGATCCGGGCGGCTACGGCGGTCAAAGGCCAGTACCCCTTCATCGTCGGGTTCCTCTGCAACTGGTGCAGCTACGCCGGGGCGGATCTGGCCGGCACCTCCCGGATCCAGTACCCGACGAACATGAGGGCGATCCGGGTGATGTGCGCCGGGAGGGTCGACCCTGCCTTCGTCCTCGAGGCCCTTAAGGGCGGGGCGGACGGGGTCCTGATCTCCGGCTGCCGCCTAGGCGAGTGTCACTACAACAAGGGCAACTACCAGGCCTACCAGCGGGTCCAGGTCCTCAGGGGCGTCCTGGAGAAGGTGGGCATCAACCCCGGAAGGGTCAAGATCATCTGGTGCGCCGCGAGCGAAGGCGAGATCCTGGCAAAAGAGGTTAGGAAGTTCGTCAGCGAGCTGAAGGAGATGGGGCCGGCGGGCTCAGAGCTGGCCGCTCTCAGGCCCCTGGAGCCTGCAGGAGGCGGTTCCTGATGCCGATGGAGATCGAGAAGGAGATGGAGGTGGAGGGCTCCACCATAAGGTCGATCCAGAGGTCGGAGGAGTCGGTGAAGGTCCTGGACTACGACTACAAGAAGTGCAACGGATGCGGTATCTGCGTCGCCCTCTGTCCGGTAAACGCCCTCCAGCTCGGCCCCGTCATCGAGATCGCCACCGGCCTCGACGCTCCCCCGGTCCTCATCGATCTCGACAAATGCGTCTTCTGCGGGATGTGCGCCGCCTTCTGCCCCGTCGACGCCTACAGGATGACCGCCAACGATCGAGACTATCGGGATATGGAGGAGTACCCCCACCTCGTCTCCCGGGCCGAGCCGAACGAGCGTTGTCTTCCTTGCGCCCTCTGCGAGCCAGTCTGCCCGACGGAGGCGATCACCGTCGTCTTCCGCCCGACGAGGGACGTCTTCGGCCCCCTCCGGGAGGAGGAGAGGGGGGAGGGGAAGGGAAAGATAGAGGTCGACCCCGAAAAGTGTAACCTCTGCGGAAAATGTGCTAAGTTCTGCGAAGCCTTCCTCCTCCAGGAGAAGGAGCCCACCCCCACCGACCTCGTCCCCTTCGAGCAGCTCCTCGTCGACGAGGAGCTCTGCGACCACTGCGGCCTCTGCGTCGGGATCTGCCCCGAGGAGGCGATCAAAGTCGAGGGCAATCCCCTGGAGCTGGAGGAGGAGTTTGCATTCTCCGGGGAGATCGAGGTCGACTCTGAGAAGTGCATCGGCTGTGGCAGGTGCCTCCTCGTCTGCCCCTACGACGCCATGGACGTCACCAAGCCCTTCGAGGGGGATATAAGGCTCGTGGAGCGGCAGCTGCCACTATGTGACCCCATGGGGTGTCACGCCTGCTTCAACGTCTGCCCCGCCGACTGCTGGTACGTCGGCGAGGACGGCAAGATAAAGGTCGAGAAGGATCAGTGCATCTTCTGCGGAGCCTGCGCCAACTCCTGCCACTGCTTCGCCGTGGAGGTGGACCGGTCGGGGGTGACCCACACCCCCGTCAAGGAGACGCCGTGGGCGGAGGAGTGGAAGGAGGCGATCTCCGCCATCGTCAAAAAGTCGAGGAGGAGGCCGGACCTCTCCGGGGTCGTTCTGCCCCCGGAGATCGAGCGGGTCCCGATACCCGAGGTGGAGGCGCCGGCGAGGGATCCAAACCTCATCTCGAAGATCAACGAGGCCCTGGCGGGGGTCGAGGCGGTGATCAACAAGCCGAAGGTGAGGTTCGTCTGGGAGAGGGACGAGATCGAGGAGGCGAGGGAGAAGATAGGCGAGAGGATAAGAAAGGCTAAAGCTAAGGCGGCAGCCGAGGCCGAGGGGGGTGATGGAAAGTGACGGATACGGCGATGAAGACGGAGGCGACGACGACCGCGGCAACCACGACCATGACACCCGAGGGGGAGAAGTTCAGAGATCGAGTCATCGTCCTCGCTGGCGCCGAGGTGAAGACCTGCATCCAATGCGGGACCTGCTCCGCGAGCTGCCCCACCGCCTCCCTGATGGACGTCCCCATCCGAAAGCTCGTGAAGCTCGTCCTGGAGGGGGAGAAGGTGGAGGCCCTGGCGAGCAGGTCGATCTGGCTCTGCACCTCGTGCCTCCTCTGCACCGTCCGCTGCCCGAGGAAGATCAGGCCGATGGCCGTCGTCGCCGCCCTCAAGACGATCTACGAGGAGGAGGGTAAAAGGTGCAAAGACTCGGTCTTCGAGGGGATCTTCGCCCGCCAGATCCGCGACTATGGGAGGATATCGGAGTTCCTCCTCTCGGCGGAGTACATGATAAGAAGCCCCAGCTCGGCGGCGCAGATCATGGCCTTCGGCGCAGAGCTCGTCCCGAAGGGGAAGATCGAGCTCGGCTTTGAGGCGGCGAGGGGCGAGAGGATCGAGGGGATCGAGGAGATGAAGCGGATCTTCGAGCTTCTCGGGGACGACGGAAGGGAAGAAGGAAAGTCTGAGAAGGCCGAAGAAACGAAGGAGGCCGAAAAATGAAGCTCGCATACTATCCCGGATGCGTCGCCCGGTCGACCGGCAGGGAGTATGAGATCTCGACCCTGGCGGTTTGCCGGGCCCTGGGGGTCGAGCTCGCGGAGATCGACGACTGGAACTGCTGCGGCGCCACCCACGTCTCAAACGAGGTCGTCTCGACGGCTCTCGCCGCAAGAAACCTGGTGAGGACGGACCTGCCGGTGATGACCTCCTGCTCGATCTGCTACAGCAGGCTGCGGGCGGCCATGATCCGCCTCAAAGACCGCCATATGAGAAAGAGGGTGAACCAGGCCCTGGAGAGAAAGTACGAGGAAGAAAAGGAGGTCCTCCACGTCATCGAGACGATCACAGGAGCCCTCGCCGAGGCCGAGGATCCAGAAGACCTGATCGTCCGGCCCCTCTCGGGCCTCAAGGCCGCCCCCTACTACGGCTGCCTCCTGACGCGCCCCGGCGGGGGGATCGACAGCCCCGAGCGCCCCTCCATCCTGGAAAACCTGATCCGCACCCTCGGCGCCGAGCCGACGGAGTTCAGATTGAAGATGAAGTGCTGCTGCGGCCCCATCTTCATGCCCGAGGAGGAGGCCGCCGCCGAGACCCTGATCCGGATCCTGCGAAACGCCCGGGCCTCCGGCGCCGACTTCGTCGTCGCCCTATGCCCGCTATGCCACCTGATGCTCGATGCCAACCAGCCGCTCCTGGAGAAGAAGCTCGGCGAAGAGATCGATCTCCCGATCTTATACGTCACCCAGATGGCGGGGCTCGCCCTGGGCCTTGCGCCCGAGGAGCTGGGGATGGAGATGAACTCGGTCTCGACGAGGCCGGTTTTGGAGAAGCTGGAGAAGATAGAGGGGAAGAAAGCTGAGGAGGAAGGGGCGGAGGTCTGCTGAGGCCGCCGCCCTATGGTCGAGTCATGGAGTACACAGTTCTGATACATCCGGCGGAGGAGGGCGGGTTCTGGGCTGAGGTGCCGGAGCTTCCGGGCTGCTACTCTCAGGGTGATACGATCCAGGATGCCCTCAGCAATAGCAGGGAGGCGATCGAGGCGCACCTCATGGCATTGAAGGAGGAATAGGTGGCGGCTCCAGCATCAGCTTGGAAGAGTTTCTAGAAGAATTGTAAAATAAAATAGCTCGAATACCGCCAGGCGGCGCGGGATCAGAGCTGGCCCCGGAAGGCCCGATCCAGCACCGCCGGAAGGAGCGCGTCCAGCTCCTCCGCCGTCCGGACCTGGTGTTTCTTGAGTCCATCGACCTGGGCCAGGAGCTCGTCGAGGCGGGCGACGATGCGGCGCTGTTCATCGATGGCGGGATAAAATATCACGAATGCTTTTAGCTGCCGTTGGTTAATTGTAGCAAGATTCGTTGTTTGTTTTGAAGCTGATTGAAAATACGCTTTCCCGTAGGGAGATCCGATTAGTGCACAAAGATAGTCTGGATCGAATTCATCGAGGTTAACACGAACACGAAATATGTGATTCTGGTGAATACAATCCTCTATTTCACCATGCCAAACAGTTCCTCTGCCCAGTTTGTCCCAATCGCCACCTTCTGTGAGTAGAATATCTCCTGACAGCAACTGCCATTTATCATGTTCATCTTCTAAAATTTCAACTTTTTTTATGGTCTTTAGGTCGAGATATCCATCTTGTACGTTGGCAACACGTAAATATGGTAATTTGATGGTGGGCCCTCTCAATTTCCGTCCTAATGTGACGCCCGATTGTATATCAGCAATTTCTCCAAGCGTAATATGTTTCCATTGTTTCATATGTTCTTTGCTAAAAAGAGCGTTCTTAGCAGAGGACAAAATCGCCTCCGCCTCCTCCGCCGCCTGCCGCCGGAGCTTTCGCGCCTCCTCGATCCTGGCGGCCAGCTCCTCGATCCGCGCCACCGTCCGGCGCTGCTCGTCGAGGGGCGGGAGGGGTATTTTCATAGCGAGAAACTTGTTCTCCTTCAGCCGATTTCGACTGATTGGTGTCCCTCCGGTACTCAGACCAAGGGCTTCGTTCCAAGCTGAAGCACGACTGAAATATCGCCAGAGATATTGACCGTCAACTCGTTCTCGATTGATGGAGAAGCACGGAAATTCATTAGAGGCGTAGCATCCGTCATTCTCGTCGGTAGCGATGGCAAAGGAACCTTTCCAGGCAAAAAGTCGATTGTAAACGAAGTCGCCCTCTTCTATACGATAGAGGGTTTTGGCTCGAATTTGCGAGCCGTCCTTGACTTCCTTGGTGTAAAGACCTTGAGCGTACAAGTGAGCACCAAGAATGCGATACGTCTCATTTGGTTCTATGGTCACAGGACGGCTGATGGGCGTCAGGACATCTCCTAAAGGAACCTTCGGCCACTCGGCGCTCATCTCGCCCCTTCCCCCAGCACCCACCTGATCTCGTCCATGATCTCGATGATCCGCTCCTCCTTAGCGAGGATGCTCTCCACCAACTTCTCGGGCGGGAGGTGCTTCAGCTTCTCGCCGCCGTCCGGGTTTTTGATGTCCAGGTTCGCTGAGACGAGGCTTCCTCCCTCGTCGTACTTGAGGACGTCATCGACGGGGACTCGCCAGGCCCTGCCGTTCTCCTCGCGGTCCTGCCACCACGCCAGGAGGGGCGAGAACTCCTCGAACGAGAGGGGCTTCGTCTTGGTGTAGTTCTTCCTCCCTTCGGGGAGGGGGTGCTCGTAGTACCAGATCTCCCTGGTGGGGCCGGACCGGTCGAAGAATAGGAGGTTTGTGGGGATGTTGGTGTAGGGGGAGAAGACCCCGTTCGGAAGCCGGACGATCGTGTGGAGGTTGAACTCTTTCAGAAGCTCCTCCTTGATCCGAGCGGCCACCCCGTCGCCGAAAAGCGTTCCGTTCGGAACGACGACGGCAGCCCTGCCGGGCTTGGGGTGACGCCGGAGCCGCCTCATGATCAGCTGCAGGAACAGGAGGGCCGTCTCCGCCGTCTGCTTGTCGTCGGGAAAGTTCGTCAATATCCCCCGCTCCTCCTCGCCTCCGAAGGGCGGGTTTGTCAGGATCACGTCCACCCTGTCCTTCTCGCCGATCTCCCTTATGTTGAACCGGAGGCTGTTCTCGGGATCGATCTGTGGCGACTCCATGCCGTGGAGGAGCAGGTTCATCTGGCAGAGCATGTAAGGTAGCGGCTTTGCCTCCCCTCCGAAGATGCTCCTCTTCTGGAGTACCTCCCGATCCTCCACCGTTTTGCACTGATTTTCAAGGTGCAGGTAAGACTCCGCGAGAAACCCTCCCGTCCCGCAGGCGGGGTCGAGGACCATCTCCCCGAGCCTTGGGCCCGTCACCTCCACCATCAGCTTGACGACCGGCCTAGGAGTGTAAAACTCGCCCGAATCCCCAGCGGAGTCCCTCATCTCCTTCAGCATCGACTCATAGAGGTGGCCCATGACGTGAATCTCCTCCGAGGAGTCGAAGTGGATCTCGTCGACCTTGTTGATCACGTCCCGGAGGAGATAGCCGCTGATCATCCGGTTGTTGGTGTCTCGAAAGACCTCGGCGATGACGTCCCGCCGGTCCCGCCCTTCGGAGCCGTGTAAATTTCGAAGATAGGCGAAGAGCCCCGGCCCCCTCTTCCCATCGGGCCGCATCACTTCATCGTTGTTTATGAAGGAGATCAGCTCCGGGCCGCTGATCCCGCCCGGATCCGCGGCCCAGTCCCTCCACCGATAGGGATGCTCGATGGCTGGGACAAACCTATCGCCCCGGATCTGCGCTTCAGTCTCCCGAATCTTCTCGGTGTCGTCGAGAAACTTGAGAAACATCACCCAGACCAGCATCGGCAAACGGTCCAGCTCCCCGCTCAGCCCCTTGTCCTTCCTCATGATGTCCCGCGCCGACTTGACGATGCTACCGAGCCTCTGGGCCGTCGTCAGGGACCGGTCCCCGCCCTCCCCTCTTTCTCTGCTCCTCCTTCCCCGTGCCATCGCTAGTTCACCCTACACCGCATACAAGAGCGTCTGCAGCTCTCTGACCGCCTCCCTTAACCTTTCTGGTCCGCCGAAGAACCCCGAGATCTCCATCACGTTCCCGTAACCCGAGATCGGAGGAAGCTCCAGCGCCTCCGGGATCTCAAACTCTGCTATCCCGTGATCGGCGTACTTTTCGAGCAGCTCCTCCAAAACCGCCCTCGCCTCCGGGCCGTACCGGTCGAAGAAGTCCTTCTTGTTCTTCCGGAGCTTCTCCGCCCTCTCCCGCCGGGTGAGGAGAGGGGCGTCGTAGGCTAGATGACACAGCAGGTCGAAGGGATCGGCCTCCGGCCTCCCCGCCGCCTCCGCCAGCTCATCGAAGTCTATCCCCCTCTCCTCCAGTCGGGATATGATCTCGGCCCGCTCCTCCAAATCCGCCCACTTCTCCTGAAGCTCCGAGGCGGGATAGATCGTCCTCACCTTCTCCGCGGTGTAGTCCGTCAGCTTGACGACCCGAAGGAGACTACCGTCCTCCGCCAGGACGTGGACCACCTGGGCCACAATCTCCACGTACCCGCCGTCGACGTAGTACTTCCGGGGCCCTCCCTCCGGCGGCTCGAATATCTCCGGGGTGCCTGAACCCTCGCCTTCGCCGCCTCCCTCTCCCTCCTCTTCAGGCTGGACGACCTTCTTCGATCCTCCTTTCGTCCTCCCCTCCTCGTCCATCTCCTCGATGGTGATGATCGCCGGATCGCCGTCGAACTCGGGGTCGGCAAAGAGCTGGGTGGCGCTCCCCGTGTAGTCCAGAATGCTGAAGAATAGCTTGCCGTAGTCCTCCCTCACCCGCGTCCCCCTCCCGATGATCTGCTTGAACTCGGTCATGGAGCTGATCACCCTCGCCAGGACCACGTTCTTGCAGGTCGGGGCGTCAACCCCCGTGGAGAGAAGCTTCGAGGTGGTAAGGATCACTGGAACCCTGCTCTCCACATCCTGAAAATCGCTGAGATGCCCCCGCCCCACATCCCCCTCCTCCGAAGTCACCCGGCAGACATAATCAGGATAATCCACCACGAGATCCGCGTTCAGATTGTTCAGCGCCCTTCGCATCTCGTCGGCGTGCTCCTGGTCGACGCAGAAGACCATCGTTTTTGCGAACCGATCCGTCTCAATTAAAAAACCGGTCATATGGCGGGCGATCGCCTCCGTCCGCGCCCTCAGGGCGATGACCCTCTCGAAGTCCTTGGTGCCGTAAACCCCGTCGGGGATCTCACGGCCGTAACGGTCGATCTGCCCCTGGGTGGGCCGCCACCCCTCTGCGTCGTACTCTGTGACCACCCGATGAACCCGATAAGGTGCGAGAAACCCGTCCTCGATCCCCTGCCGAAGGCTGTACTCGTAAACCGGCTTTCCGAAATATCGATAGGTATCCCGATTGTCCTTCCTCAAAGGCGTCGCCGTCATCCCCAGCTGATATGCGGGCTCGAAGTACTCCAGAATCTCCCGCCAGTTGCTGTCGTCCCGAGCGCTCCCCCGGTGGCATTCGTCGACTATGATCAGATCGAAGAAGTCCTTGGGATACTCTTTGTAAAGGCCGGGCCTTCGCTCGTCTTTTGCGATCGACTGGTAGGTTGAAAAGTAGATGTCTCTGCTCTTCTTCGCCTCGCCCTTCTCGATCTTCCACCGGGCATCCCCGAACTTCCCGAAGGTCTTGTCCTTCGGATCGTCGATCAAAACGTTCCGATCTGCGAGATAGAGGATCTTCGGCCGGTTGAAATCCCCGGCCCGATTCCAGCCTGAGTTCCAGAGCTTCCAGCAGATTTGATAAGCGACGAAGGTCTTTCCCGTCCCCGTCGCCATCGTGAGCAATATTCGCGTCTTTCCCTTCAATATCGACTGAACAACTCGATTGATGGCGATCTCCTGATAGTACCGGGGCGTCTTTCCAGAGCTGAGGTCCAAGGGGGTCAAAAAGCGTTCTTCGACCTTGCCGTCCCCGATCCCTTCATGAGATCTCAGCCGCGACCAGAGCTGGTCAGGGGTGGGAAACGCATCAAGCTCGTTTTCGATGCCAGTCGTATAGTCGAACTCGACGATCCCCCCGCCGTTGGTGGAATAGGCAAATTTGAGCCCGAGCATCTCTGAGTACTCTTTTGCCTGCTGCATCCCGTCACCAGCCGACTTGTAACTCGCCTTCGCCTCGACGACTGCCAGCGTTAAGTCTCGGTTGTAACGAAGAAGATAGTCTGCCCGCTTCTGCTTGCGCCTCCTGACCTTATTTCCTGTAACGACGATCCGCCCGTCGGTGAACGCCCTCTGCTCTGCGATGGAATGAGGCGGATCTTCCCAACCCGCTTGAGCGAGCTTTGGCACGACATACTTTCGACAGGTATCTGCCTCGTTACTCATCGGGACACCAATTTGTCAGCACTTGCGATAAAGCTTTGGTTCGGCGTCATGAAAATTGTGCGAGGCAAACCCACCATTAGAGGAAATCTGATTAGACTAGCAAGAATATTTCAGCTAGAGGAGATACGTCACCCTCGTGTAGGGCGAAGGACCTGGAGACCTAGCTTGCACACCTCCCACGATCCGGCGCCAGATGGAGATCGAGGCCGCGAGAGCGGTGGTAGAGGAAACGCCCCTCCCCCTCGCCGCCGAGGCGAAAGCTCCGCCGCAGGGCTCGAATCCGCCCGACCCACTACACGACCCGGATCATGGGTCAACGGATACTTCTCGCGTTCGGTTCAGGCACATCGGCCTTTCAACCACGAAAACCGGTTATACCGAGAGAAACATACTAACCTGCATTGAGGTGGTCCCTTGGGCGCTGCAGAGCAGTATGTAGTTGATGCGAAAGGCCAAAAGGTCGCGGTCATCCTCCCCCTGGATGAGTATAAAAAGCTGCAGGAGGATCTTCACGACCTCTCGGTGATCGCTGACCGGAAAGACGAGAGGTGCATCAGCTTAGAAGAGATGAAGAGACGCCGATGAGGGTGAGATGGGCGAGTATACCATCACCTTCAAAGCCAGCGTGGAGAAGGACTTTCGAAAACTTCCGAAGGATAGAGCATCTCACATCCTGGAGGTCATCGAGGGCCTCTCAGACGATCCCATTCCCAGGGGAGCAAGAAAGCTTTACGGCACCGAGGGCTTCTATCGAGTTCGAGCAGGCGATCACCGCATCATATACAAGATAGCTCACGAGGAGCGGGAGATCGTCGTCTTTTACGTTCGACACAGAAGCGTTGCATATAGGGAACTTCAATCGAACTGCCCTCGAATTGCAGGAGAAGCGATTGACCATCGACGAGGATTCAGTTCGAAGGGATATGAAGATCCACGGCTGGCGCTGGGAGAGCTTTCACCACCGCTGCTTCTCCGGCCCCAAGATGGCTGAGCCCTGACGGAGGCGATCTTTTGCGCCGTCGACGTCGCCGGGCCCGCCTCCGGTCGAACCCCGCCCTCCAGATCGAGGGATCCAAGCTCTCCCTCGCCCGTCCGAGAACTCCGCGAAAGGTTGCTGAAAGGACAACAGAGACTGGATGATGGATGAGAAGGAAAATATAATCAAAAAGATTCCGTTGGCGTGGTTTCGAATGGCTGGTGCCCCCAGAAGCAGGTGTAGAAAGAGATAGAGGAAGAGGGGGACGAGGTGGCAAGGATTTCCTAACAAATTACTTCTTGAGTGATTATTTAAATCTTGGCTGATTAATTCATTAGTGTGTCATGGCACATTTGCGTAAAAATTGACGTTTTTGAGGGCATACGCCGCGCCTTATCAACAACTTTGCCGTCACATATTCTCGAAAGAATCTTTCAAATCGTGGGCTGCATCCTATTTCAATGCACCAAAAACTTTTTACCTGATTACGAAGAAGATATGGGATTTAAAAAAAGAGTGTTGAGGTTTCGTTGATTCGGAAAAATTGGAGAACAGTATGACGAAACTGATGTAATGAGAACGTATGGGAAATCGATCGTTTGAATATTGAGGAGGGTTTCTCTCATGTATAGTCAGAATAAATTGATAGACGGTATCCGCAGCTTCTCCCCAGCGAGGGAAAAGTGGGTATCCAAAGCCGTAGAGGATTTGCCCGAGAAAGTTACAGTGCACTTCAAAACGGGGCAAACGGGTCTTCTGGACATGAAGAATCCCCGCGCAGTCCTTTGGGCCAGAAGGATCGAGGAGCAGAAGCGGGCCAACCAGCCCGTCTACGTTGAGATCGACGAGGAGACAAATATCATCACAAATGTCCGGGTCCCACGGGTCTTCAGGGTGGAGGGACTCGATGAGGACGAACATGGGAACCTGATGGTCCGGCTGCAGCCTTCTTCGGCCATTCACGTCCTGCTCCGATCCGACCCGAACTTCGAGTCCATGCAGGCCAGTCTCCAGGCGGCCATGGACGAAGGTTCTGAGCGCCTGATCACAGAGACCCGGGACGGGCATGATATCATCGACGTCAGGGAGCTGGAGGAAGGTTCGGGGGAATCGTTGGAACCCTCGCCCCTGACGCCTGACGATCCTCCTGTCTCCGAGGCCAGGGCTTTGGAAGTCTTCGACAACATGATCGCTGAGTCATGCGACCCATGTAATCCCTCTTCGGATTGTATCCCCTTCCTGTATCCCGACGACGGGTGCTGGATCCGCGCGCACATGATGTGCCACTTGATGAGAAATGGGGGTCCTGATATCACCACGAATCCTCCGGAGGATCCCGAGAAGGTATGGATTTCCGCAAGCCCCGGTAATCGTCTCGACCCACTAACATCCAATCATCCTGATTGTCGTATCTCCCCTAATGGGTGGGGTTGGCACGTTGCGCCGACCCTGATGGTCAGCCTGCCTGGAGGAGACGAGAAACGGGTCATCGACCCCTCGCTCAGTCCCACACCATTATCTATAGCCGAATGGAAGAACCTGATGCGTGACCCAGGTGCTTCGCTGGACGAAGGACCCTGGACGGACTGGAGTGAGTTTGGGGACGGTCTTGGTGAGTCCTATAGCCTAGCTCAGGCGTCTGAATATTCATATATCAAGTATTGCCGGGACGAGCTGGAAGATCGGTGTGCAACTGATGGGCCGCCACCGTACAGCTGTACAAGAAACTGCTTCTTCATCATCGACCGGAACACCTTTTCAGACGACGAAATAGAGGCCATGCTGCACGTTGGCAGCCCTGCCCTCATCGAAGCTGCTTTTTACATCGTCGTTGACGGCTTCAGCCCCTACGAGTTGGGATTCACCTCCGCGACCATGGAAATGACGCCCACCCTGACCATCTCACTGAATATACCAGGGATGACCATAACCGCAGATCGTCTAGAGTTTGAATACCCCGCCCATCTCAATCGACGGCAGCGACTGACCTGGGTCTACAATATCAGTTTCGCCAACACCACCGGTTTTACCAGCGAGCGAATCACGGTGACATTGGAGGCATCGCTTTCTACGGTATCGGATACTGGTTACCTGTATCTCATCCGACAACCCAACCCCTACGAAATCGATGGAGAGACCTCTTGGCTCAGCACCGATCTCCGGGTATTTCAGATAATTGGAGGCGGCTCGAAGTTCGGCGTCACCATGGGTTCTGATCCCTCCGCCTTTATCACCCAGGTAATCACCAATCTGAATACCCACAACACGGCAGGGCAGACGTTCGAAAACGACATTTCGGTAGATCAGCAGACTTCGCAGCTGGAGCTTTCCCAGACGGTGGGCGGCACGCCGGTATACAACTTCGCTGTAGCCAAGGTACGCTATCGCGCCCTAACCGTATCGGCAACCGATGTTCGCGTTTTCTTCCGTCTTATCCCTTGGGCCACCACTTCTCTCGAATATGATCAGGCCACCGCCTATCGCCGTCATGAAGCAGGTGGAACCGTAATCCCGCTGCTCGGAATCAAAAATAACGAGGTTACGGCCATCCCCTGCTTCGCCTCGCCCCGCATCAACTCTGCTGTAGCGAGCATGACCACTCAGACCGATACACCCAACGTTCAGACCATTCCGCCCAATCCGAGCGGTGAAGAGGTGGTCAGATACTTCGGATGTTGGTTGGATTTTAATAAGACAACGCCACAGTTCCCCCTCCACCCGTCGCCCCTGGACGGACCATATACCTCCGGCAGGGTGAGCTTGCAAGACCATATTCGAAATGAGCACATATGCCTGGTTTCGGAGATCGCCTTCGCCCCCGCGCCGGCCCAGAATGGTAACACGCCTTCGGTATCGGACAAGCTCGCCCAGAGGAATCTTGCCATCGTCGAGTCGGCGAATCCGGGACTCACATTCTCGCGTCGCATTCCCCAGACGTTTGAAATTCGACCCTCGCCATCAAGGCTGGAGAACGATGAGTTGATGTTCGATTGGGGAAACGTCCCCGTGGGGAGCGTTGCCACCCTCTACTTGCCAGGCTTTGATACGAACGACATTTTATTGCTGGCGGCCAAGAAATACCGATCCCACCGGATGGTCCGCATCGACGAGCATACCCTGAAATTTGATACCGGCGGCATCACCTACCTGCCAATCCCCTTTGCGGACGGCAACTTTCCGGGATTGCTGACGGTGGATCTTCCCGAAGGAATCGAAAAGGGCCAGGCATTCAAAATTGTAGTTCGACAGGTGACAGGCGAACAGCAACCGATCGCGATGACCCACCGAATTGAAGCACCTCGGCCCAGCTGGAGGCGCATCGTGGGATCTTTCCAGCTGACGATCCCGGTACGCGACAAGGCCGATATATTGCCAAGGCAACAGCGGTTGCTTTCCAATCTCCGTTGGATAGAGCGGGCAATCCCAGCGAACGATCGTTGGTCGCCCGTCTTCAGCAGGTATGTGTCCCAAATTGCCGATCGCATTGATGCGCTTGGCGGAGATTCAAAAAAGGTGGCGCCATCTCCCACCGGACAGTGGCGGGAAGCCCGCAGGAATTGCCTTATTCTCAACCTCGCTACGTTCCTGCTCACAGCTTTGCTCGTGGTTGGTATAGGCACGCTGACGGGAGGCTTGATGGCCATAATCGCTGGGCTGGCTTTTGTCCTGCTGATCGGAGCGGTTCGTCTCTGGATCGACAAATGTAGGCCAAAGATCTGCCAATTGCTTCGAGGGGTGTTAGCAGGTGCGGCTATTGGTGCAATCGTGTTGGCCCTCATAGCAGTGTTGGGTACGTCCACGCCACAGCTTATCACCACGCTGGCGGCAAGTGCAGGTTTAGCCGCATTAATCGCTATTGTGAGTTGGAGGAGGGGTTGCTTTGGATGATGAGGGGTATATCGAAGGGAATACAGGGCGGCGGTGGACGAGACGCCCCACCCCTGGCCGCCGAGGCGAAAGCTCCGCCGCCGAGCCCGAATCCGCTCGACCCACTTTTCGACGAGGATCGAGGGGAACAGGCTGACCCTCGTCGAGGCGGAGGAGGCGATCTCGGGCCGGGAGATCTAGGGAAGAGAGGGACGTCGCCGAGGCCTTGGGGCTCTCTCGCCGGATGGCGCGGGCGCTCATCAGCCACGTCGGAGGAGAAGAGGGCGGGCGTTGGGTCGCCCCGACTTCAGCGCCGCTTAAATTATAAGGGAGATATTATGGAATTGCCGTGGCTGGGCCGCAAGACGTTATCCGTTGGCCACAATCTTTTTTAGCCTTGGGACGAACCTAGCATCCAAAAAGGATTGGGGTGATCGGATGACCCTCTCCCTCCAAAATCGCCAAGATGATCTGAGGATGGCAGGGATCTCAGCTGCGGCTTTGATCAAGGGCCGCGACGGTACTAGTCGTGGAAATTGCGATCGCAGAGGGATATCGATATGACCCCTATCACCGATTTTGACGGGAGGAAACCGTCGAAATTTTGGAGGCAAAGCGGTCAAAGTCGGATTGCATTTTTAAAACAATTGGAGAATACATTTTATATAATATTTAATTTGACGATCGCTAAATGCTTCTCTTCCGCCTCGGGGTGGGATCTTCGGTGACGAGGGGGTCATCGAACGGGGATCATACGAGAGAGATAACCCCCAGAATCTTGATGAGATATATCGAATCCTGCGGCTGGGAGAGGGAGAAATTCGGACGGGAGGATCTCATCAAATTCAAGTCGCCGGGCCCCATAAGAGGAACCAAGGAGCCTGCCGTCATCCTGATACCTTCGACGGAGGAGGTATTTGATTATAATAAAATTGTCAACATCGCCTTGCGAAGGATTTCTGCCTTTGAAGGCAGAAGCTCCGAGGAGCTGCTGGATCAGCTATCAGTCGTCAGCGACTCAATTGAAGTTAAGATATTCACGCGGGACCCCCAACGGGGCGTCGTCCCCATCCGCGACGGGATCTCGTTATACCAGAGCCTCCGGGACCTTCTGATCTTCAGCGTCTGCTCCGAGCTCGATCCGAGTCAGAAGGCGTTCCCGCGGAAGCTGAGAGAGGCCGCGGAGATCGTCAAAGCCTGCTTTATCGGCCAGAGACAAAGCGGCGGACGCGGGGCAAACGTCCATGGCGGCTTTCTGGCAACCGTCCATCTTCCCCTTCCGAAGAGATACGAATTGGCCGTCGATGGGGAGATCATCGACCCGATTCTGAGGAGATCGATCCTCCGGATCCTCCGGGGTCTGAGAGACGTCGAGTTGTCTGTTGATCTCAAAGATCCGGGGCCGATGACGGAGAACTCCTCAAGGGGCCTCAACTCGAACATGTGCAACGTGCTGATGGATATCATCGAGGTTGGGGGAGGTACCGATCTCAGCATATCTGCAACCCTAGATCCGATGTACGCAGTTCCCGGCGACGTCATCACCGATCTCAAACTCAGTCCATCGTCGAAGACTTATCTGGAGACCGCGGCCAGCATCCTCGAGGAGGACCCCCCCGAAGGGTTTGTAGAGCTGATGGGCTATGTAACCCAGCTCAAATGTGATGCAGAGAAGGGCGGAGGAGATATGGAGATCAGGATGAAGGCCTTCGGAATAGAAGGGCACGATGCCATCCCAGTTAAGGTACTCCTCGACGAGAAGTCGTATCAGCTGGCGATCGATGCCCATAAATACCATAATAAAATTCAGATAAATGGCACACTGGAGAAGACGGGGAGGGGCTGGACCCTCAATCGCCCGAAGAGATTAGAAGTGATAGACAGAGGTTTCCGGCGCAGGAGATACAAGAGTTTGGATTCTTTCTAGCCCTAGTTTCTATTTATGAGTTCAGATTGGGCATTTTCCATTGAAAGGAGAGAAGAACGTGGCCCCCGCTGGAGATGCCATGTCCCTTGAAGAGGAGGCGGTTCGACGGGAGGCGCAGGTCCACGGCGCCCGCTGGGAGGGCCTCCACCACCGCTACTTCTCTGACAGTAAGGTGGCGGAGCCCCTGACCGCTGCCATCCTCGAGGCCGTCGACGCCTCCCGCCCCGACGTCGTCGCAGACCTGGGCGGCGGGACCGGCTTTATCCTCAAAGAGCTCCTGAGGCGGAATCCCCTAGAAGGCGTCCGGCTCGTGGACGTAGACGCCTCCGAGACGCAGCTTTCGGCCTGCGACGACGGGAGGATCGAGAGGCTCGCGGCCTCGGCCGCCTCCGTCACCCGCCGGGACCTCGGGGCGGAAGGCCAGTGCCTCCTTCTCGTCGCTCGATCCCTCCTCCACTACTTCGGACGGGCTGGGCTCCAGCCCCTCCTCCGCCACCTCCGCGGCCAGCTCCAAGTCGGCGAAGCGTTCGTCCACCAGTCCGCCTGCTTCGCCGACGAGGGGGACGCCGCCTGCCTCAACCGGGTCTACGGGATGATGGGAACCAAGAAGCGATACTTCACCATCGACGAGCTGGAGGCGGCGCTCGAAGAGGCGGGCTTCGCCCTCCACGAGATCGGGCCCGCGCCGCCCCTCCGCCTCGACTCCGTCGACCTCGCCGAGAGGTACGGTCTGAGGGGAGAAGAGGTCGCCTCGATCCGGGAGGAGGTGGGCCGAGAGTTCGGCGAGCGAGCGGGGGTCTTCGTCGAGACGAGGGAGGGGTTCACTGCATGGCTGCATTACAGCATCTTCACCTGCCGGGCAGAGTAAGCAGAGTTTTAGAGATGCAGTAAAATAAAATATCTCGAATACCACCGGCGGCGCGAGATCAGAGCTGACCCCGGAAAGCCCTCTCCAGCACCGCCGGGAGGAGCGCGTCCAGCTACTCCGCCGTCCGGACCTGGTGTCTCTTGAGCCTGTCAACTCGGGCCTGGAGCTGCCCAAGGGAATCGGATCAGACCAGACCGGACCTTATCAGCCCCCAAAGACCTGAATCAGACGGTTTGCTAAGGAGATGTAAACGAGGCCGTTCGGCCCTACGGCGATGCCGGTCATCACTTCTTCCACGGTCCAATCGTCCAGCTTCTCGCCCGCGGGCGAGTACTTCACGACCTTGTGGTTGTTGTTGATGGTCACGTATACATCGCCCCCGGGCCCGACGGCGATGCCGTTTGTCTCTATCACGCCGTCGACGTCCCACTCCGCCAGCACATCGCCCTCGGGCGAGTACTTAACGATCTTGTGGTTGTTGTTAATGGTCACGTATACCTCGCCCCAGGGGCTGACGGCGATGCCGCCGACCTGGTCTTCTACAGACCACTGGGCCAACAACGGCCCACCGTAGACGGGCAGTGCCGATGCCAGAATGCCGATTACGAGCAAGATTGGAATCTTCGCGCCCACGACATAACCTCCACCAACTAATATGGCTTTGACGTCATAAAGAGATTTTCGTCAGTCTCAGGTCCTGCCGTCTCGTTCCTTCCGCCCGTCTTCGTGGGCGCCTCGGCCAGGGCCGTTCCGCTGGCGGCGCGGGAGCAGAGCCGGCCCCGGAAGGCCCGATCCAGCACCGCCGGGAGGAGCGCGTCCGCTGTCCGATTCAGAGCGATGCCCCAAAACTTCGATCCCCACCTCTTCCCCCTCACCCTCCCGTCCCCTCCATCTCCGATATCCGCTCCAGCGCCGCGAGGAGGAACCGATAGAACTCCGCCACCGCCGAGATCTTCACCCTCTCATTCGGGGAATGGGGGTGCTCGATCGTTGTCCCCAAAGAGACCATATCCATCTCCGGAAGCTTCTCCCCGATGATCCCCATCTCCAACCCGGCGTGGATCGACTTCACCTCCGGATCCCCGCCGAAGATGTCCCGATGAGCGGCCCTGCAGGCCGAAAGGAGCTTTGAGTCCAGACGCGGGAGCCGTCCCGGATAGCTGTCCCCCCTCTCGACCCGAGCGCCGGCCAGGGCCGCCGCCGCCCGGATGGTGGCCGTCGTCGCCTCGAGGCCGACCTTCGACGACGATCGGGAGGCTGTTTGGAGGAAGAGGTCCTCCTCCTCGGTGAAGGCGACGGAGAGGTTCGTCGAGGTCTCGACGAGGTCGGGGATCTCGGAACTCCACCGGAGAACCCCGCTCGGGAGGGCGGCGACGAGGCCGATCGCCCGCCTCGACCCCTCCGGAGACGCGACCCTCGCCGGCATCTCCACGGCCGAGACCTCCACCCAGAGACCCGGATCGACGGCCCGGTACTCCTCCCGGAGGGCGGAGCCGACCGCATCCACCAGGCGCTGAAACTCCTCCCCCCTATCCAGCGGGACGACAACGACCGCCTCCGCCTCCCGGGGGATGGCGTTGTGCTTATCGCCGCCCCTGAGGGAAGAAAGGCCCAGCTGGACCCTCTCTCCGGCGACCCATAGGAGGAGTCCGAGGAGCTTGATGGCGTTCCCCCTCTCAAGGCTGATGTCGACGCCGGAGTGGCCCCCCGAAAGGCCTCCTACGACGACCTCGAAGGCCGCCCCGGCCTGATCGGGACGGACCCACCCCCCGGGAAGCCGCAGGTTGGAGGTCTCGCCTCCAGCGCAGCCGACGTAGACGGCATGGGGGTCTTCGGTGTCCAGGTTGATCATCATCCTCGCCGCGATCTGACCCTCCCGAAGGCCTCTCGCCCCGGACATCCCGTCCTCCTCGTCGACGGTGAAGAGGAGCTCCAGGGGTCCGTGGACGGCCTCGGGGTCTGCGAGGACCGCCAGGGCGGCGGCGACCCCTATCCCGTTGTCGGCGCCCAGGGTCGTGCCAACGGCCGAGACGAAGCCCTCCTCGACCTTGACCCGGATCGGATCTATCGAAAAGTCGTGATCCGAATCCCTGTTCTTCTCGCAGACCATGTCCAGGTGGGCCTGGAGGAGGACGGTCGGAGACCCCACCCTGCCGGGGGTCGCCCCCTTCCTCAAAAGGACGTTTCCCGCACCGTCCATCTCGCAATCCAGCCCCATCCTCCTTCCTACGGAGAGGACGTACTCCGCCGCTCGCTCCTCATGCTTCGAACACCTGGGTACCTTTCGGAGCATGTCGAAATGCCTCCAGAGGAGGCGGGGCTCTATCCCGCTGAGGTCGTCTGCCATCCTTTCACCCTCACCATTTTTGTACAAAAAAGCAACTATAGATATATGGTGATCGGATGGAGGTGGTGATATGCTGAATAGGAGGGCTCTCGCTGCCGGCGAACCCCTCTGCGTGGGCGAGATCACCCTCATACCCGTGGCGGAGGTCTGTTCATCCTCCTTCGTCCAGGACGATGTTGGGACTTTTGTCGGGACGAAGAGGGCGGAGGCGGTCGTCGCCGTGGGGCCCTGGGGGGCCATCGCCCTGGACGTCCACGGGAGAGAGAGACCCCTAGGTGATCTACTCGAGGAGGCTTTGGGGCTTGAGGAGCTCGTTTTGGAGGCCAGCTCCTCCAGAAGGGAAAGGATAGATACTGCGAGCTACAAAAGAGGGGGAGCATGAAGGTCTCAGTCCTCTACAACGGCGAGTTCGGGAGAAACCTCATCGGGAACCTGATCAACTTCTCGGGCTTCTGCATATCCTGCGGCGACGGCTGCACCCTCTGCAAGGCCGGCAAGTACAGCCTCGCCGAGGATCTCGTATCCGTCATCGAGATGCCTGATCCTGACGGCCTCGACGACTTCATCGACGACGTCTCCCCCTACATCCCCGCCGAGATCCCCGAGGCGGATATCGCCATCGTCGTCCACGTCCACCCCGACATCATATTCGGCCTACTCCCCGTCCTAAAAGAAAAAGGGTACAAAGGGATCATAGGCGGGTCCGAGATGCCGAAGGACCTGCCCCTGGGCCTCCGGACCCAGCTAGCGGCAGAGGCCCGCGGACTCGGCATCGAGGCGGCCTTCGCCAAGCCCTTCTGCGCCCTCAGGCCAGACCCGGATACACCAGCCATAAACGCCTTCATGGAGAGGGCCCACTTCGGAGAGCCCAACATCGAGATCGTAACCCAGAGGAGCCGATCCGGAAAAGAGACGATCCTAGCCGCCAACGTAATCAAGGGCGCTCCTTGCGGATCCACATGGTACGTAGCCAAGAGGATGACGGGCCTTGAGACAGACCAGCCAGACCTCCGGGAGAGGATCTCAGAGGCTCACCACGCATACCCATGCACAGCCAGCATGGAACAGGACCCGGAGATAAAAGACACCATCCTCCACAAGGCAGGATACATCATCAGGGAGGCCGTCGAGGACGCCATCAGAAGGGGAAAGAGGGTGGATTGGAAGGATTCTGGGACCTTCTCCGGCTCTGGAAGGCCAAAGGTATCCGGATGATCGCCAGCTCAAGGTCGATTGGAAAAACTCGCGGGCGCTGATCAGACGCCGGCTCCCACCGTGCTCCTCCTTTTTAGCTCTTTTCGGAGACCATCCGGCCTTCTTGAACCGTCAACTTAAACCTGGCTTGACTCGGAGAAAGATCTTCGGATCATCAACCCCGGTTGATCCGACTTAGAATCATTTAATCAAGTTGATTTAAATTTTGGCGTGTTTTTTCGGAGTTCAGGGCGAATTATGGGCTTAACCACAAATTATATCTAGTTTAAGGCCTTATTATCGCTAAATAACTCCTTTGAGGTGAGGAATCCATGATGGACAAATTCATATCCGAGCACCTGTACAACAAGGATGTTGAGGTCTACTTCGGCGGAGACGGCGACCAGCGGCTTCGCGGCAGGGTGGTTGGCTCCGCCGACGGCGTCCTGGTCCTGGAGAATGGAGGAAGGAGAGACTATGTGAACATCGAGAAGGTGATCGCTGCCTGGGAGGTGTGACCTCCCAGCGGATCGATCGCCTTTTCCTTCGCGTTTCAAATCGCTTTTAAGATCTATCCTTTCCCCTTCGTTCGTCCTTTCTGTCTCATCTGCCCGGTCGGCAGCTGCGTGTCCTCTCAGTTCTCAACAGGTCTAATTTTTATACCTGTATGGAATACCTTGCAGGCGTTGATCCTCAGATGAGGTTTGGAAAATGAATCAGCCATATGATCAGAAGGAAGAGAATGGGCCGGAATTGGCCGGTGCCGGCCAGAGGCTAGCGGCCTATCTGATGGACCTGGTGGTCCTGAGCATCATCTACATCGCCCTCGTATTTCTCTTAGGCCTCCCGGCGGCGGATTCGGTTATGGCTGGGAGGAGCCTTCCATCGGATTATCCCCCGATCTACCTTCTGATGGCGGCGATCGGCATAGGGTACTACACCTATTTCTTCGGGATGGGGCAGACGCCGGGGATGAGGCTTCTTGAGATAAAGCTGGTCCGGGCCGATGGGGTCACGCCTGTGGGCTTCAGCCGGGGCCTCCTCCGTTGGGCTGGGATGGAGATATCCGGCGTCGTCCTCTTCCTCGGATACCTCTGGATCCTCATAGACAAGAAGAAGCAGGGGTGGCACGACAAGATCGCCAGGACCTACGTCGTAAAGGAGTGACCAGAAAGCGTTGAAGATCTCCAGATTGCCCCGCCCCTTCCCTTCGATGGAGGCGGCCTGAAGATCCGCCCCTCGGGGCCGCCCATCTGCGGGCAATTTCCAGCGATATCTTCGTCCAAGCCTCGTCAAATTGAGAGATGAGACCATCAAACGCCAGCTAGGACAAAAATAAGACAAATTATTTATATGAGTGTTATGTAACTAAGTATCGAAGAAATTTCGTGGAGGTGCTGGAAGATGGAGACGGAAATTGCCGGAGATGGGGGGGAGAAGCCCCTGGACTTGGCGAGCGTGGGGTCGAGGTTCATAGGTTACCTGATAGATAGCATCATCGTCGGGGTGATCGGATCGATCCTCAGCTACGCCTCGATGAACGTCGGCGAGACCCTGGGCGGCATAATCGCCTTCCTGGGCGTCCTGGTCTCGGTCGGCTACTACACCTACTTCTTCGGAAACGGCCAGACTCCTGGGATGATGGCGATGAAGATCAAGCTGGTCGGGACCGATGGAGCATACCCGATAGGCTACGCCAAGGGCTTCCTCCGGTGGATCGGGATGATCATATCTGCTGTGGTGATCCTCCTCGGGTACATCTGGATCCTGATCGACAAGAAGAGGCAGGGGTGGCACGACAAGATCGCCGGAACCTACGTCGTCAACGCCTGATCTCAAGGACCGCGTCCGATACCTCACGAAGGGGGGCCAGAGGCTCGGCCCCCATAAAGTCTTTTTCCAGCAGCCTCATACCGCTGGCTGGCTCAAGAAGTTCTGAACCAGAGCTTTAGCCCTATTCCTGAACCCCGCCCCCTTCGAGCCCAGCGGCCCCCTCTCCCTCGACCTCGCCACCATCCCGGCTCCGAGGGCCCTCCGCGACCACTTCCGGGCCTCCCCGGTGGACCGCCCCCCACCGGAGGTTCCCGACGACGCCGCGGAGGGTCTGGACCTCCCGGTCGGTGAGCCTCGCCCTCCCGAAGATCCTCTTCAGCATCAGCATCGTCTTCTCGAGCTTGTGCTGGTGGTACTCCGACTCCACCAGGGCGGACCGGAAGTGGTCGAGAAGGCGGGCGAGGTTCTCGGGCCGGGCCAGCTCCACCTCCCCCGCCTCGACCCGGGAGAGCTCGTAGAGGAGGACGGCAGCGGCGTGGGAGATGTTCATAATTGGGTACTCGGGGCTTGTGGGTATCGAGACGACGACGTCGCAGGCCGCCAGCTCCTCACGGGAGAGGCCGTCGTCCTCCCTCCCCAGGAGGAGGGCCACCTCCCCTGCCGTCCCTCTGAGCCGATCCGCCAGTTCTCGGGGACTGAGGCTCGGAACCCTCAGGTGGCGGTCGGTGGAGTGGCCCCGGACTCCCGTCGTCCCTACGACGAGGTTTGCGCCCGCCACTGCCTCTTCGAGGGCGTCGACGACCCTCGCCCCCTCGATCAGGTCCCTCGCGTGCGAAGCCATGGCGAGGCCGAGGTCCCCGACCTCGCAGGGGCGGACGAGGACGAGGTCGGAGAACCCGAAGTTCTTCATCGCCCTCGCCACGGAGCCGACGTTCCCCTCGTAGAGCGGCTCCACCAGGACGACCAAAAGCCTCATCCCTTGGAGACTCCCAGGGGGACGACCCTCGCCACCTTCCTCGCTATATCCAGCTGGTGGACGACGTCGACGACCTCGCAGCTCGGCTTGTAGACCTCGGGAGCCTCCTCGGCGAGCATCTTCGGGGAGGTCGCCATCACCTTGATCCCGCGCCTCGCCAGGACCTCCTTCACATCCTTCCCGGCGTAGGTCTTCTTCGCCTGGGTCCTGCTCATTATCCTGCCGGCTCCGTGGCAGGCGGACCCGAAGGTGAGCCGCATGGCACCCTTGCTTCCACAGAGGACGTAAGAGGGGGTCCCCATCGACCCGGGTATGATCACCGGCTGGCCAACCTCCCGGTAGGCGGCCGGGATCTCGGGCCTTCCGGGGCCGAAGGCCCTCGTCGCCCCCTTCCGGTGGACGTATAGCCTCTCCTTTGATCCGTCGACCTCGTGCTCCTCCACCTTGGCGACGTTGTGGGCGACGTCGTAGACGAGGTCCAGCCGAGCGTCGGGGAAGTACCTCTCGAAGACCTCCCTCGTCCAGGCGGAGATGATCTGGCGGTTCGCCCAGGCGTAGTTGGCGGCCGCCGCCATCGCCCCGAAGTAGTTCTCCGCCTCTGGCGTCCCCAGGGGCGCGCAGGCGAGCTGCTTGTCGGGGAGCTCTATCCCGTACTTTTTGACCGCCCGGCTGAGGACCTGGAGGTGGTCGGTGCAGATCTGGTGGCCAGCCCCCCTCGATCCGCAGTGGATCATGACGGTGATCTGCCCCCGGAAGAGGCCGAACCTTTTGGCGAGGTCGGCATCGAAGACCTCGTCGACCCTCTGGATCTCCAGGAAGTGGTTTCCGCTTCCCAGGGTCCCGAGCTGGGGCCTCCCCCTCTTCCTCGCCTTCAGGCTCACCTGGTCGGGCCTCGCCCCCTCCATCCGGCCCCTCTCCTCGCAGTGCTCGAGATCCTCTGGAACGCCGAACCCCGCCTCCACCGCCCAGGCCGCCCCCCGGGTGAAGGCCTCGTCGAGCTCGTGCTCCGAGACCCGGAGCCTCCCCTTCGCCCCAACGCCGGAGGGGACGTCGTGGAAGAGGTCCTCGACGAGGTTCGTCATCATCGGCGCCACATCCTCTGCCGAGAGGTCGGTCCTGAGCATCCTGACGCCGCAATTTATGTCGAAGCCGACGCCTCCGGGGCTTATGACTCCCCCGCCCTCCCGGAAGGCGGCGACGCCCCCGATGGGAAAGCCGTAGCCTAGATGGGCGTCGGGCATCGCCATCGAGTAGTTGACTATGCCGGGGAGGGTGGCGACGTTCGCCACCTGGTCGAGGGTTCCGGGCTCCACCTGCTCGAGGAGCTTCTCGGAGATGAAGATCCGTCCTGGCACGCGCATCCCCTTCTGGTGGCCCATCGGCACCTCAAAGATGTAATCATCTATCCTGTTCAGCATGGGATCTCCTCAAACGTCCAAAACCACCTGAGCGGTCCAGATCTCCTCTCCCGCCGCCTCGTCCCTCCTCAGCTCGAACTGGTGGAGGGTGACCGCCTTCACCTCCGTCTCGAAGAGGTGCCTCTCTCCGTCTATCCTCTCCCCCCCGACCCGGCCCGAGAGCCTCCAGCCGGCCCCCCGCCCCACGAGGTCGACCTCGAACTCCGAGAAGACCGCCAGCTCCACCTCGAATAGATACAGGATCTCCGAGAGCCACTCGTAGAGGAGGGCCTCCAGGGACTCCGCCTCGATCTCCACCGGCCAGGACTCCACGACCCGGACGGTGGAGGGGTCGATCATGGCGCCGATCAACGCGAGGCCTGCGTTCTCGAAGAGCTCATCCAGGCTATGGCCCCGGGCCCGGAACTTGACGTCGGCGGTGTGCTCCAGATATTCAACGGGTTCCATCTCGATATGATCAAGGGGTGGGGGTTTATTAATAGGTTGAGGTCCGCTCCTCGGGACCCCGGAAGGGAGAGAGATCCCCGGAGAGATTTTTATATCCGATATATTATCGAACTTGTCCCCCGGCAGAGAGGCGGAGGCTTTATACCATTTTGGCATATCGAGGGTGAGTGGGTGAATCGGCATGGCGGAGACCATTGAGGAGATAGCAACCCGGATTCGGGAGATGCGAGAGCTGTCCAAGGTGACGGCGGAGGAGATGGCGGAGCACCTGAAGGTGCCCCTGGAGACGTACAACTGCTACGAGGAGGGGAAGATGGAGATCCCCGCGAGCAAGCTGATCGAGATCGGCCAGCGACTCGAGGTCGACATGAACCTCCTCCTCACCGGGGAAGAGCCGAGGATGCGGATATTCACGGTGACGAGGAAGGGCGAGGGCATCGAGGTGGAGCGGCGGAGGCAGTACAGATACCAGAACCTGGCGGGAAAGTTTCTCTCCAAGAGGGCGGAGTTCTTCATCGTCACCATCGAGCCGAAGAAGGAGAGGCCCGCAGCCTACAGCCATCCCGGCCAGGAGTTCGACTACGTATTGGAGGGGTCCCTCAAGTTCTCGATCCACGATCACGAGATCGTCCTGAATGAGGGGGACTCGATATTCTTCGATTCGTCCTACCGGCACGCCATGGAGGCCCAACACGATCGGCCTGCGAAGATGCTCGTCGTGGTGATGTAACAGCAGAAAGAGGATCATAAAATGTCGTCTCTACTGGATAGGTTCGTCCCCAGGACGGATTTCGAATCTTACGAGGATTTTATAGAGAACTTCAAGATAATAGTCCCCGAGGAGTTCAACTTCGCCTTCGACGTCGTCGAGATCTACGCCGAAGAGGACCCCGAGAAGGTGGCCCTCGTCTGGTGCAACGACTCCGGGGATGAGAAGATCCTGACCTTCGGGGATATGAAGCGCGAGAGCGACAGGGCGGCCAACTTCTTCAGGAGATACGGAATCCAGAAGGGAGACGCCGTGATGCTCTCCCTCAAGAGCCGATATGAGTTCTGGATCTGTATGATCGGCCTCCACAAGATCGGGGCTGTCGCCATCCCCGCCACCCACATGCTGAAGAGAAAGGATATCGTCTACCGGATCCGGCGGGCGGACCTGAAGATGATCGTCTGCATCGCCGAGGAGGGGGTCCCCGAGGAGGTGGACGGAGCCTGCCAGGATCTGAGAGACGCCAAAGTCTTGAGGACCTTCGTCGGGGAAGGGGCGAGGGAAGGCTGGCTGAACCTGAGGAAGGAGCTGGAGGCGGCTTCTCCGGAGTTCGAGAGGCCGGAAGGGACGAAGAGCTCCGACATCCTCCTCGCCTACTTCACCTCCGGGACGACCGGAAACCCCAAGATGGTCAACCACGACCAGAGCTACGCCCTCGGCCACATCCTGACGGCGAGGTACTGGCAGAAAGTCGAGGACGGCGGCCTCCACTACACCGTAGCCGACACCGGCTGGGGGAAGGCCGTCTGGGGAAAGCTCTACGGCCAGTGGATCGCGGGATCGGCGGTCTTCGTCTACGACTACGACCGATTCGACGCCGGGAGGATGATGGATATGGCGGCGAAGTACAAGGTCACCACCTTCTGCGCCCCCCCCACCATCTACCGGTTCATGATAAAGGAGGATATCTCCAGGTACGACTTCTCGACCCTCCGGTACGCCGTCACCGCCGGCGAGCCCCTCAACCCGACGATATACGACAAGTTCCTCGAGGCGACGGGGCTCCGGCTGATGGAGGGGTTCGGCCAGACCGAGACGGTCGTCACCATCGCCAACTACCCCTGGATGGACCCAAAACCGGGGTCTATGGGAAAGCCCTCGCCCGGCTACGAGGTCGTCCTGGTGGACAAGAACGACAAGGTCTGCGACGTCGGCGAGGAGGGGGAGATCGTCATCAAGACGGACCGAGGCAAGCCGATAGGCCTCTTCGTCGACTACCACCTCGACCCCGAGAAGATGAGGAACACCTGGCACGACGACTACTACCACACCGGGGACACCGCCTGGGTGGACGAGGACGGCTACTTCTGGTTCGTCGGACGGGCCGACGACATCATCAAGAGCTCCGGATATCGGGTCGGCCCCTTCGAGGTGGAGAGCGCCCTCCTCACCCATCCCGCGGTCCTGGAGTGCGCCATCACCGGGGTTCCGGACGCTCTCCGGGGACAGGTGGTGAAGGCGACGGTCGTCCTTACAAAAGGGTACGCTCCATCGGAGGAGCTGAAGGTCGAGCTCCAAAGCCACGTCAAGAAGATCACCGCCCCTTACAAGTATCCGAGGATCGTCGAGTTCGCGGAAGAGCTGCCGAAGACGATCAGCGGCAAGATAAGAAGGGTCGAGATCAGGGAGAAGGACAAGCCGTATCCGGTGATCAACGCCCTGGAGTGCAAGGCGTGCGAGAGGTGCATCATCGCCTGCCCCGCCAACGTCCTAGCCCTGGGGGAGGAGCTGAACGTTCGGGGATACCATTACGCGATCTATTCGGGGGAGGGGTGCATCGGCTGCGGGAACTGCTACTACACCTGCCCGGAGCCCTTCGCCATCGAGGTCCACATACCGTCGAAGGAGAATTTCGAGGAGGAGGAGTGAGAGATGCCAGCCCAGCTAGTTGATGGAAACAGCGCCGTGATCGTCGGGGCGATGTATGCGGGATGCGACTGCTACTTCGGCTACCCCATAACCCCGGCGAGCGAGATCCTCCACGAGGCCTCAAAGTACTTTCCGAAGGTGGGGAGGAAGTTCGTCCAGGCGGAGTCGGAGGAGGCGGCGATAAACATGGTCTACGGGGCGGCGGCCGCCGGCCACCGGGTCCTCGCCGCCTCCTCGGGCCCCGGGATGAGCCTCAAGCAAGAGGGGATATCCTACATCGCCGGAGCGGAGCTTCCTTGCGTCATCGTCGACATCGTCCGGGCCGGGCCGGGCCTGGGAAACATCGGGCCGGAGCAGTCCGACTACAACCAGGCGGTGAAGGGCGGGGGGCACGGATGCTACAGGAACCTCGTCCTCGCCCCCAACTCCGTCCAGGAGATGTGCGACTTCACCATCAAGGCCTTCGACCTCGCCTTCAGGTACAGAAACCCGGCGGTCATCCTCGCCGACGGGGTCCTCGGCCACATGGTGGAGCTCCTGGCCTTTCCGAAGACGGCAATCGCGCCGGTGATCGACGACTCCTGGGCCGTCCGCGGGAAAAAAGAGACGCGAGGAAACCTGGTCACCTCCATCGACCTCGACTTCAGGGAGCTGGAGGAGCACAACCTCCAGCTCCAGGCGAAGTACGACCGGATCCGAGAAGAAGAGGTTGAGTACGAGCTTTACCGGTGCGAGGACGCCGAGGTGGTCATCGTATCTTACGGGATTAGCAGCCGGATCGCAAAGTCCGCCGTCGATGCCGCCCGACAGGAGGGGATAGCAGCTGGCCTCTTCAGGCCCATATCCCTCTTCCCCTTCCCCTCAAAAGAGCTGAGGGCCTTTGCCGATAGGGGCTCCCGATTCATCTCCGTCGAGATGAGCGACGGCCAGATGCGAGAGGACATCAGGCTCGCTACGGGCTGCCGGGACGTCGCATTGGTCTCGAGGTACGGAGGAAACCTCATCGGCCGCGACCAGATCCTCGGAACGATCAGGGAGGTGGCGTAAATGGCCGGAAAGGAGAAGGTCATCGGACCTCTGGGATTCTACAGAGCATTCGAGAGGAAAGGGGGCTCCGCCCCCACGGCCACCCATTACTGTCCTGGGTGTGGCCACGGGATACTCCACAAGATCATAGCCGACACCATGGCGGACCTCGGAATCCAGGACCGTTGCGTCGTCATGAGCCCCGTCGGATGCTCGGTCTTCGCCTACTACTACCTCGACTGCGGCCACGTCCAGGCGGCCCACGGGAGGGCTCCGGCGATCGCCACCGGCTTATCTCGGGCCGAGGACGACGCCATCCTCATCTCCTACCAGGGGGACGGGGACCTCGCATCCATCGGCCTCAACGAGACGGTCCAAGCCGCAAACCGGGGCGAGAAGATGGCGGTCTTCTTCGTCAACAACACCGTCTACGGGATGACCGGCGGCCAGATGGCCCCAACGACCCTAGTCGGCGAGGTGACGGCGACGACCCCCGCGGGGAGGGACCCCCGGGACTCCGGATACCCTATCCACATCTGCGAGCTCCTCGACACCCTCCGGGCCCCCGTCTACATCGAGCGGGTCTCCCTCTCAAACATAAATCACATAAGAAAGGCCCGTCGCGCCGTCAGAAGGGCCCTCGAGATCCAGAAGGAGAAGAAGGGGTACGCCTTCGTCGAGTTCCTCTCTCCCTGCCCCACCATCCTGAGGATGGACGCGAGGGGGATCGAGCGGTTCATCAACGAGGAGATGGAGCGGGAGTTCCCCCTCAAGAGGTTCCGGGACCGATCGAGCGAGACGGTGCCGATCGAAAGGAGGGAGTCCGACTTCACCAAAGCCGCCCTCGACGGGATCTTCGGCCTCGCCGGGGAGGTGGAGGTGGAGGTCATCCCCGACCCCGCCTTCGAGACGAAAGGGGTGAAGATCGCGGGCTTCGGCGGCCAGGGGGTCCTGAGCATGGGGCTCGCCCTGGCCCAGGCAGCTTATCGGTCTGGCCGCTTCGTCTCCTGGTACCCCGACTACGGCCCGGAGCAGAGAGGGGGCACCTCGAACTGCTCCGTCGTCATCTCCGGCGAGAGGATAGGGTCGCCGGTGGTCGACCGGCCCGACGTCCTCGTCGCCTTCAACCGGCCGTCCCTCGAGAAGTTCGCCCCCGACGTCCGGGAGGGCGGCCTGATCCTCTACGACTCCCTCGCCAGAGCCTTCGAGCCGCCGGAGGGGGTCACAGCGATCTCGGTTCCGGCGACGGAGATCGCCCTCTCCAGGGGGGTAGAGCAGGCGACCAACACCGCGATGTTCGGGGCGCTGATGGAGCGAGGAGAACTCGACCTTCCCCGGGAAGCCTTCGGCGCGGCTTTCGAGCGGACCTTCGCCAAGAAGCCGAAGCTGATCCCCCTCAACCTGGAGATCCTGGAGGCGGGGGCGAGGAGCGTCAGGTCGAACCTCTGACGGTGCCGGAGATCCGCTGCCCGCCCAAAGACGCCTAGGACGTTCTCGGGCGGGCGGATAATCTCTCTTCATCCTCCTTTGCCGCCGGATCCGTCTCGGTGGAGAAGGCCGACGGATCTCGCCGTAGTCGAGGAGAATAGGCGTCTTCTGCCGACACGTAGTAACGCCGGGGGATCTGAGGGCCGGTCGCTCCGGCGGCGAGTACCAAAAAATACAAATATGACCGACGCCTAACTATGATTACTTCAAGCAATGAAGGGGTGAGACCATAAAGAAATTTGCTGCGCTATTAGTGTTGGTGGCGGCTTTCTTCGCCGTCCCAGCTATGGCAGACTGTACAGGCCCTAACTGCCTTGCAAGCTTCCAGGCGGTTGACTTCTCCTTGGGCGAATGGCCTGCTAACGCGAACGTGAAGCTCGTCAGCTCTGGAGAGCAGCGCGCCTTTGCCTTTTGGAATGGGCGAGCCTACAACGATCTGATCGTCGAGAATGACCAAAGTGCGGGAATGCTGTGGCAGGAAGCAAGAGTATCACCGACCACTGCCAGCAGTCTTGTTCCAGATCAGGCGGGATGGGATACCAGAGTCATAAACATAGAGAGAGTCTCCTCAGGTAACCAGTTCGCTACCGCCACCGGTGGTGCGGTTGCCAGTAACGACATATCCGTCTGCGCTAAGCAGGGAACTGCTGCGGGCTGTCCATGCGCGCCCGTTGAATAGACGTGTTGGTTCTACACTATAGGATCGACGATGGAAAAAAATTGGCAGCTCATCAGCCTGGCGCTGATGGGCATGCTTCTCATTTTAGGTTCTGCTGGCGCTGTAGCCTGGGAAGCTTCGATAGCGGAGCGGGAATACCCTGACTCCCTGAGCCAGGTGAGGAATTTTCATGAGGACTTCTCCAGGGGTGGCCCATCCGCCAAGCTCGGTGCCATGAGCCTGGAAGATCTGGGCCAGAGCGGAAGGATAGGCACCACCACCGTGGCGGATCTTACCGGCTTCTCCATCTTCGACGATCCCGAGGATGATGAGACCTTTCAGGGCGTCGTGGCGATCAACACCGAGAGGGGAAAGACCGTCACCGGCCGGAGTCAGTTCGGATCGGTCCCAACGGACGTCAACTACATGGACATAGACGTCAAGAACATCATCGTCATATCCATAAACACCGCTAGAGGCGGAAACGCCATCGCAACCTCCGAGATCGTCATCAAGCCAAGCCAGCTGTCCGGCTTCCTGTAGCCCTCAAGCTGCCCCTCGATATTCTATCCATTTCCCATATATCCGAGGTAGCATCCTTGCCGCCTCTGCCGCCCACCTATGAGCCCCCATTTTGGGTTGGGCGAGAGGCCGGTCCTCAAGCCCGGCTCTTTCCGGCGTCGCCCCCGTCCACGACAGCCCGCCGCAACGCGCGGCCGAGGGCGAGGGCGAGGGCCTCCACCTTCTGCCAGTCGTCGCCTCCCGTGGCCCTCAGATGGAGGGTGAGCCACCCGTTGTAGGCGAGGGTTCTCATGAAGTGGCCGAGGTTCGCCAGGTCCATCCCCTCCAGGGACCGACCAGAAAACTCCACCTCCTCCCGGTAACCCGGCGCCCCGAACCTGACGGCGGCGAAGGCGAGAGCCTCGCCGGAGGGGGCGAAGGAACTCCCTATCCCCGCCACCTCCATCCCAGCCAGGGCCTGCCCGAGGGCGATGGCGACGTCCTCGACGGTGTGATGGTCTCCCGTCGGCAGGTCTCCCGCGGCCCTTACCTGGAGGTCAAACCCCGATCCTCTGGCCAGGACCTTCAGGATCTCGTCGAGGAGGGGGACCCCCGTCTCCACCTCCGGAGATCCCGGCCCAGCCAGGTCGAGGGAGACCTCGACCTCCGTCTCCGCGGTATCCCGCCTGAATGATGCGCGCATGATGATGGGTCTATCCGAAGATATTTTAACTTATTCTGCGGAGGGACGAAACGCCCCGGCGTGTCAAAGGAGAAGATAGGAGCCAAAAGCTCCTGGCTCACCGAGATCGGACCGATCGAAGCCCTTATGTACCCCTGGATCATGTCGTTCTGTTCCAAAGGTTGTAGATATGATAGATAAGAGCAAAATACAAGAAATTTTGGATGAGTATGACTCAAAAGAGCTAACTATAGCCACGGTGTGCTCTCATAGCAGCCTCCAGATATTTCATGGGGCTCGCCAGGAGGGGTTCAAGACCCTGGGAATATGCCTCGGCCGGCCTCCGAAGTTCTACGACGCCTTCCCCCTGGCCAAGCCGGACACCTTCCTCAGCCTCGACAGCTACGGGGCCCTCCTGGACGAGAGCGACCGGCTCGTCGAGGAGAACGCCATCGTCGTCCCCCACGGCTCCCTGGTGGAGTACCTGGGGACGGATAGGTTCGAGGAGATGCCGGTCCCGACCTTCGGCAACCGCAGGTCCCTCGCCTGGGAGAGCGACCGGGAGATGGAGAGGGAGTGGCTCCTCAAGGCGGGGATAGACCTCCCTCGGAGGTTTGCGACCCCTGAGGAGATCGATCGCCCCGTCATCGTCAAGTATCACGGCGCCAAGGGCGGCAAGGGCTTCTTCATATCCAAGAGCAAGAGAGAATACCTGAGCAAGGTCGACCCCGCCCAGCGGCACACCATCCAGGAGTTCATCCTGGGAACCCGGTACTACATCCACTACTTCTACTCCCCCATCAGATCCCACGGCTACACCCTCAGCCAGGGGACCCTGGAGATGCTGGGGATAGATCGCAGGGTCGAGAGCAACGCCGACGAGATCTTCAGGATAGGCTCCATGGACGAGCTGGAGGCGGCGGGGATATTCCCGAGCTTCGTCGTCACGGGGAACATCCCCCTCGTCCTGAGGGAGTCGCTCCTCCCCAAGGCCTTCGACCTGGGGGAGAGGGTAGTAGAGGCGTCCCTCGATCTCTTCGGCGGTATGATAGGCCCCTTCTGCCTGGAGACGATCGTCACCGACGACCTGAAGTTCAAGGTCTTCGAGATCTCGGCCCGGATAGTCGCCGGGACCAACGTCTTCATCAGCGGGTCCCCCTACTCCGACCTGATCGAGAGGAACCTCTCCAACGGGAGGAGGATCGCCCAGGAGATCAGCCTCGCCAGGGACCAGGGGAGGCTCTCGGAGATCATAAGCTAGTGGGCAAGGGCAAAAGTCAAAGGGCAAAGGTTATTATCTTACCCCAGCCTGACTTTTCCTCTTGTATGGCAAGTCTCTTCGACACTTACAAGGATGCCACCGCCCTCCAGTGCTCCTTCGTCGAGAAGCTGGGAAAGCTCGACCTGGAGAGTGTAAACGGCTTTGCCGATTCCCTGGCGTCGTTTTTGAGGTCAAAGGACGAGAATAACTTCATCTACGGCCTCGCGGCCGGGAGGAGCGCCCTCGCCCTCTACAGCTTCCTCCAGCTCCTTTACAACCACTTCAACGCCTTCCCCTGCACCATGGAGGACCCGGTCCAGAAGCACTTCAGGAAAACAAGGAGGAACCTGGGGATCGCAGTATCGGGCTCCGGCGAGACCCCGGCGGTGAACAAGTACATCGAGGACATAATAAACCAGGGGGGCGAGATCACCCTGATCACCGCCAACGAGGAGGGGACGGCCCACCGGCTGGTGGAGAGGTACGAGAATGGATCGGTCCTGGTGATCAAGGGGAAGACGAAGTACGATCTGGACGTGACCAGGACCAGCAAGCTCTCCCCCATGGGGACGGAGTTCGAGCTGGAGGTCCTCGCCTTCCTCAACGCCGTCTTCAAGGAGGTCAAAAGCAGGATCGAGGGCGAGGAGAGGGACGACTGCGAGAGTTATTTATCCACCATAGAAGACTTTGCAGGCCAGTGCAGGCTCATCTCCAGGGTGGACGAGGAGAGGCTCAACCGGTGGTTTGAGAGGCTCTTCCCCCGGAGCGGCAGGTACATCATCGGCGGCGTGGGGAGGTCGGGGCTGGTGGCCCGGGCCTTCGAGATGAGGTTCACCCACCTCAACAAGACCAGCTACTGGGAGAGGGACTTCAACACCCCCAGCTTTCAGATCGGGGACGTCTACGTCCCCATCACCGGGAGCGGGAACACCTATGAGTGCCTCGAAGGGGTGAGGAGCGCCTTCAAGAGGGGGGCGGACGTCCTACCGATCACGACGAACCCCTCCTCGGAGCTGGTGGAGCTGATGGCCGAGAAGGGGAGGGAGGAGGATATCGCTTTCATACCCGTCTCCGAGGAGTACCTCGACCAGATCTGCGGGAGCCGGAGGACCACGAGCTGGCTCGTCTCGGAGTACAGCATGCACAGGTATCCGATATTCGAGATCAACGCATTGATATTCACCAACAGCGTCGTCGCCGTCGGCGCCGAGTTTCTGGGGATCGAAGAGGCGGGGATGAAAAGGCTCCACGCATGAAGAAGATCCTGGCCATCTCCGACACCCATCTCCAGGAGGATTCGGCGGTTCCCGGACCCCTCATCGACCTCGCGAAGGGGGCCGACCTCCTCCTCCACGCCGGCGACTTCGTCAGCCTCGGGGCGTACGAGGCCTTCCGAGACCTCGCCCCCTTCGAGGCGGTCTCGGGCAACTCCGACGATCCGGCGGTGGCAGCCCTCCTTCCTCAGAGGAGGGTCGTGGAGGTGGAGGATGTGAGGATCGGCCTAGTCCACCGGGCCGCCTTCTCCGCCGACCTCCTGGGCGCCGACCTCCTGGCGAGGGAGATGGAGGTGGACGCCCTCGTCTTCGGCCACCTCCACAGGCCCGTTCTGGAGGCGAGAGACCGCCTCCTCATCTGCCCCGGAAGCCCCACGGAGCCCCGCCTATCGCCGCCGTCGGTGGCGGTGCTGGAGGTGGAGGGGCGAAGGGTCCTGGGGAGGATCGTCCCCCTGGGAAGGCCGGTCTGCGGCTACTTCAGGTTCGCGGAGGCCCTCTCGGAGAGGTCGGTCCGGGAGGAGCATGAGAAAACGATATGAGGAGATCCTGGCAGAGGAGATTCCCCCCGGGCCCCGCCCATGAGCATCCCGATCCTCGCCCTCCCCTCCTTTTGGAGCCCACCCTTCTTCGAAGCCCCCGGATCAGCCGTCGCGACGGCGGAAGGCCTCCAGGTCTTCGATGACGATCCAGCCCGATGAAGCCCCATTCTTGCCGCCGCCGGAGGCGACGACGCGGAGCCTCGTGACATTCCCCACCTCGAAGGGCAGATCTCCCGACCCCTCCTTCCCAACCCCACCAATATCCTGGCATCGAGCCTCTTGGCGGCACCATCCCGTCGATCCTAGCTCCATCCTCCCAGGAGCGGCGATATTCGGTCCCATTTCCGTCCACCATCCAGACCTCGATGGCCGTCGGATCGCCCATGCGCCGTCGGTCCCGGCGAGGTTCAGGCCGCCCCCTCCTGCCGTCGGCGAGAATTCCTTGGCGATCCCGGCCCATCCGCCGGGGAATAGTTCGATGGATATCCTGGTGGCTCCGTCCCCAGACCCTTCGACGGCCCTTATCCCTGAGAGGGCAGAGCCCATGCCGTCCTTCCGGGTGCTCCAGCCACCGACCATGGGGTCGATCGCCAGGGGCCGAGAGACGATGACCCCGACGGCGGCCCCGATGAGGATATTGTAATCGATCCGGGAGTTGGGTTCGGGGCCCAGGGACGATGAGACGGGAGTTCGCAGCCCTCCCCCGCCCCACCAGAGAGAGGGCTATAGCCCGATCTCGGCGGCGTCCCAGACCGGATCGAATTTGGGATGTATTTTATATCTGCAGATTCATGTATCCCGTGATCCAAATAGCGGTGGCTGAAGAAAAGTGAGCTTCACTAGACGGAATCTGAAGGTGGCGCTCTTAATCCTGTATCTGGCGCTCATCTCGGGCACTTCTAGCTGTACCGAGGTGAACGACCTCTGGCTCCTCATATCCAGCTACGAGGACATCGGGATCACCGTCCCCGACCTCGCCTTCTTCCTGGCCACCCACGGCTACAACGCCTCCCCCGAGAAGGGCTACGTGATGGTGACCTTCTCCGACGGCGACGAGGCCTACCTCACCCCCAACGGCGCAGCTCCCAGGCTAGCCGACCTCTGGTCGGAGCCTCCGACCCAGACGGGGCCAGTGAGGGTGATCCTCCCCGACGCCATCCAGCGGAACGTCACATACGATAGGACCGAGAACAGCAAGTTCATCCGAGAGGTTACGAGGAGGGTGATTTTTCCTGTAACCCCCCTGGGGATGTGTTACGACGGTTCGAAGAAGTTGGCAGATACCTACGAAAGTTTCAATTATAGAGTAAGATATATGTACGATCCGAGCGAATGGGATTGGCAAGGGCATCTCTGGGTAATAGTCGAAGACGATGACAAGCCAGATCTTTGGATTGCGGTAGATAGCTATTACGGAGTCATAACAGAAGACGAATATTATAAGGCGCCATACAGCTTCGATGGGTTTGAGCACCTCGATGCAATAAACCCGGAATGGAGACTGGTTTGATCGGCTCTATCAGAAATACGGCTCTAATGTCACATAAGGCCACGGATCAAGTGAGATGTTCGACATGATAAAAAACCGATGCGGGATCTTCAGGTCGCTCGAACTTATCGCAGGTGTATTGCTCATCCTATCCCTCTGCGGCGAAGGCTCAAAGGACGATGATATATTCGATCAGGCGGACCTGAGATCTGCCGACCTCTCCAGCCACAATCTCAGCGGGGCCCATCTGAACCAGTCGGATCTATCAGGCGCAGACCTCTCCGGAGCTGATCTGAGGGAGGCTTACCTCAGATCCGCATGGCTCGTCGGCGCAAACCTCACCAAAGCCAACCTCGCGGGGGCAGACCTCTCAGGAGCGGACTTCTCATACGCAGACCTCACCGAAGCAGAACTCTCCGAGGCGAATCTCTGGGGGGCGAGGATTTCAGGGGCGAAGCTCGTCGACGCCACCCTCACCAAGGCCGATCTGACGAGGACGGACATCACCGACGCCGACCTCACAGGGGCGGAGATGACGAACGCCCGGCTCTTCCGGGCCGACCTCACCGGAGCGACGATGACCGGAGTTTATCTGATCGGCGGAAACTTCGTTGGAGCCCACATGAACTGGGCCGAGATGACCGGAAGCTACCTCAACCGCGGCCAGTTCTCCAGGGCCGAGTTCTACGGGACCGACCTATCGGGCGCTGACCTCTCCGACTCCGACTTCTCGAGGGCATACCTGATGAGGGCCAACCTCAGCGATGCCAACCTGAACTGGGCCCTCTTCGCCTACGCGGACCTGACGGAGGCGAAGCTGGCTCGATCTACGCTCCGGGGAACGAAGCTCTCCTACGCGGATTTGACGGGGGCGGACCTCTCGGAAGCCGACCTGACCGACGCCGACCTCACCGCCATCCGGCTGATAAAGTCGAACCTCAGCAACACCAAGATGGGCCGAACCTACCTCCAGGGGCTCGACCTCCGGGGGGTGGACCTCTCCGGAGCATATCTGAGGGACGCCACCATCGACAGAACCTACCTCACCGACGCCAACCTGACGGGGGCCGACCTCCGAGGCGCCACCCTCTCGTCGGTGGAGATGACGGGGGCCGACCTATCGGGGGCGAACCTGATCCGGGCGAAGGTCGACCAGTTCACCCTCCTCTCCCTCACAAAGGCGAATCTGGAAGGGGCGCTGTTAGACGAAGAGCTGAAGAGGGATATAGAGGCTATAAAGTGAGGGGAGAGCGCCGCCGAACGGCCTTTCGCCCCCCCATCCGACCCTACCGTCCGAGGATGACGTGGTAGTTGGTGAACGGCCTCTGATCCAGGGTGATCACCCCCCTCTGGCCGCGGATCTCGTAGGGCTCCGCGCAGACCATCGTCCCGATCATCTCACCGCACTCGAGATCGCTGTAATAGTTGGCGGCCCACCGGTTGCCGCCGTTGTCTCGCCCGTTGAACTTGTTGTTGTCGATCAGGGCGTTGGACATGACGAGGTTGAGCTCTCCATCGAATAGATATATCCCACCAAGCCCCGAGTTCTGGATCAGGTTCGAGAGGAAGAGGTTCTGGGCGCTCTGATCCAGAACCTGGACGCCGTACTCGCTGCTCCCCAGGATGTCGTTGTCTGAGACGGTCGTCCCCGTCGATCTGATGATGTGGACCCCGTCGACGACGCTATTTAGGATCCTGTTGGCCCAGATATTGCTGTTGTCGCATCTGAAGAGGCGGATCCCGTCCCTCGTGCTGTTGACGATATCGTTCTTCGAGACGACGACGTTATTGACCATCTCCAGACTCAAGCCGAAGCCGTTATCCTTTATCCCGTTCTCTACGATGGAGTCGTTGGAGGAGTATCGCATGACGAGGGCGGTCGAGTGATTATATATCTCGTTCGCCTGGACGAAGTTTGAGTCGCTATCGTCGAATACGATGCCATATCTCTTGTTTGCCGATAAATTGTTGTATATCACCATGTTCCGTTTGCTATCCCGACGGAGGGCTATGCCGCTCTCCCGGTTGTTCAGGACGGTGTTGTGGGAGATGGTGTTGTAGCTAGCACCAAGGATTGAGATGCCGTCGAGGTCGTTATTCAATAAGGAGTTCCAGGCCATGACGTTGTTGTCGCCTGAATCGACGTTGATCCCCATCCCGTCGCACCCCTCGATGGCGTTCGAGGCGATCATGGTGCCGAAGGACCGGAAGACGTCGATCCCGCTATTTATGCAGTCCCGGATCCGATTGCCGACCAGGATGTTGTTGTAAGAATCGGTCAGGTAGATCCCGTTGTCGGCGTTGCTGTGGATCGAGTTGGAGGTCAACTCGTTGCCGGAGGAGGAGGCTATGGTGATGCCGTCAGCGCCATTCCCCCAGACATCGCTGTTTAAGACCCAGTTGTCGTGGGAACTCTCGATGAAGACTCCATACGCATTTTTGCTGATATCGTTCTTCACGATGCTGCTGTCGTTCACCCCGGCAAGGCGGATCCCGGCCTTGGAGTTGTCGTGGATCCGGTTCTTCGAGATCAGGTGATCCGTGGAGTTGAGGACGCAGATGCCGTGGCTCGAGGAGCCGTATATGGTGTTGTTCAGGATCCTGGAACCATCCGAGAGGACGAGGACCGAGCCCGAATCGCAGGAGTCGTTGGTGCATCCGCCGATGATGAACCCGTCCAGGACGACGCCGCTGGCATTTATCGTTATGATGGGAGCGGATACGTTGCAGCCTTCTACGACCGGCATCCCATCGCCCCGGAGGGCGATGGGCCGATCGACGACCAGGTTCTCCCCATAAGTGCCGTTCAGGACGACTATCTCGTCGCCGATCTCGGAGGCGTCTATGGCCTCCTGGATCTTCGAGAAGTCTTTGGTGCCAGAGCCGTCGACGAGGAGGGCGCCGGCTCCGAAATCGACCAGGATCAGAATCATCAATATCGAAGTTTGCCATCTGTGCATGATAACCACCATATATGATCATTCGCTCTTTATTAATTTACTCGTATCAGTTCGGAGGCCGAAGGGGTCGAAGAATCCCGTCGACCTATCCCCGCGGATGCAGTTTGAGATTATATTTATAGAATGTTCCGACGATGGGGGAATGGGGGGCTTCTGCCCCCCCGGCTCATCTCCCCAGGGCGACGTTGGGGTCGCTGAAAGCCCTCCGATCGAGGGTGACCGCGCCCCTCTGGCCACGGATCTCGTAGGGCTCGGTGCAGAGAACCTGCCAAAAGGTTTCGTTGCACTTCAAATCGCTGTAGTAGTTCCCGTCCCACATGTTGCCGCCGTTATCCCAGCCGTTGAACTTCTTGTTATCGATCAGGGCGTTGAAGGAGGCGAGGTTGAACTCCCCCTCGAAGAGATAAATTCCGCCATAGTCCGAGTTCTGGATCAGGTTTGACAAGAAGATGTTCTGGATGCTCTGATCCAGGACCTGGACGCCGTACCCGCCGCTCCTCAAGATGTCGTTATCCGATACGATCGTCCCCGTCGATCGGATGATGTGGATCCCGTCGGCGGCGCTATCCAGAACCCTGTTCGCCCATATCTTGCTGTTGTCGCATCTGATGAGGCTGATGCCGTCTCTTGAGCTGTTGGCGATCTCGTTCTTCGAGACGACGACGTTATCGACCATCTCCAGACTCAGGCCGAAGCCGTTATCTCGGACGACGTTCTCGACGACGGAGTTGTCGGCGGAGTATCGCATGACGATGCCGTTGGTGTTGTGGTGGATCTGGTTCTCCTGGACGGAGTTCAGGCTGCTCTCGTCGAAGATCAGGCCGTACCTCTTGTTCTCCGAGATGGTGTTGTTGGCGATCATGCTGTTTCTGCTATCCTGGCGGAGGGAGATGCCGTTATCCCGATTGTTCTGGATGACGTTGTTGATGATGCTGCTGTTGCCGGATCCGAGGATGGCTACCCCGTTGATGTCGTTGGCTGATAGGACGTTCCGGTTGACGACGCTGTTTTCTGTCCCATCGAGGTTTATCCCCATCTCGCCGCACCTCTCGATGGTGTTCGCCACGATCAAAGTGCTGAAGGACCTCACGACGTAGATCCCGCTATTTTTGCAGTCCTGGATGGTGTTTGCTACCAAGAGGTTGTTGTTCGAATCGAGGTGGTATACCCCGTTCTCGGAGTTGTTATGAATCACGTTTCCGGTTATCTGCTGGCCAAAAGAGGCGATGATGGCGATCCCATCGCCACTGTTGGCACTGATATTGTTATATGCGATCACGTCGTGGTCGGAGGCCTCGATATAGATTCCGTACCCATTCCGGCTGATCTCGTTATCAGAGATCTGGCACCCGTTCGCCTCGGCGAGCTGGATCCCCGCCTCGAAGCTGTCGTGGATCCGGTTCTTCGAGATCAGGTGACCCGAGGAGTTGAGGAGAGAGATGCCGTGGCTCGACGATCCGTATATGGTGTTGTTCAAGATTTTGGAGCCGTCCGAGAGGACGCGGACCGAGGCCGAATCGCAGGAGTCGTTGGTGCATCCGGCGAAGACGAAACCATCCAGGACGACGCCGCTCGCATTTATGATTATGAGGGGGAAGGAAGAGACCTCCCCCGAAACGACCGGCATCCCCTCTCCTCGGAGGGCGATGGGCCGGTCGACGACCAGGTTCTCCGCGTAAGTGCCGTTTTTGACGACTATCTCGTCGCCGATCTCGGAGGCGTCTATGGCGTCCTGAATTTTCATGAAGTCGCCGACGCCGTCGTCGTCGACGACCATCACGCCGGAGGCGGCGCCGGACAGAATAAGAATCACCATCATCGAAGCGGGAGATCTGAACATGGGAATCACCTTTCTCGAGTATACTTGGTCCTGATTAATTTAAATAGGTTATTCCAGAGAGAAGGAGATCGAGGCAAGATCCATGTCTCCCCAACCTGAAAAGAGACTATATGCCTGAAACGATCTCCGCTTTGAGGAACCCGCGATGGAGATGCATATTCCAAAATCCGTGGGAATTGAGGTGGAGAGGCGAAGGGGTCCCGACCTAGTCGGCCCCCCTCTCCTCCAGCCTTCAACGATATCAAGGGTGTTCTACCACCTATTATTCCTGATACCATCTGATCTGATCTGATCACGCCCCGCTGAGGACGAACGTCACGTTATATAGAGGCGGTTATCGTCTCAGGCATCAATGGGCCTTTTTTCTCCTCTGACCAGATCTGCACCGTCATCGGGATGGGATCATAGGAGACTGCGCCTCTCCGACCTAAGATGACGTAAGGCTCGTCGCCGATCAAGTCTCCGTCGAGATCTCTGCCTGTATAGTCGCCGTAGAAGTTGCTCTTCCATCTGTTTTCGTCGTTGTCTCTGACGTTGAAATTCTGGTTATCGATGAAAATGTTGGAGAATATGAGGTTCATATTGCCCTCGTAGATATACGCCCCATAGACGTTGTGGCGAACTGTGTTGTACATGAGCAGATTCCGGCTGCTCAAATCAAGCAATTGAACTCCGTACTCGCTATTGTTAGTGATCATATTCGAATACAATACCACATTCTCCGATCCCGATACGTGAACACCATCAGCGCCGTTGTCGTGTATTTCGTTACTCCATACTTTGCTCCGACGGCTGTCCTTCAGCTGGATGCCGTGATCGACGTTGTTGTGAACATCGCTTCCAGAGACGATGACATTCTCGACGAACTCCATGCTCAATCCGAAACTGTTATTGTGGACTTCGTTCAGCTCCAGGACAGTATCGCTGGAGTAAGCCAGGATGATGCCGTTTTGGTTGTCGTGCAGATCGTTGTTCCTGATGACGTTGGCCTTGCTGCCATCGAGGCTGATACCGTACATCGTGTTCCCATAAATCTCGTTACCGGAAACCACAATGCTGCTGCTGTTCTCACGCAGGGAGATCCCGTGGTATCTGTTCTGAAATATCTCATTATTTGAAAAGGAGCTGAAATGAGATCCGTAGACGCTTATTCCGTTGATGGCGCTGGCGTGGACAACATTTCCGGAGATCGTGTTGTCATTGCTCAGTCCGACGACCAGCAACCCATCCTCGCCAGAGTCGCTTATTACATTATTCAAGACGAAGTTGTTGCCTGATCGGTAGAGGTTTACGCCATTGAGACGGGAGTTGCAGATCTCGTTTTCTACCAACATGTTGTTGCTTGAGTCCAAAAGATAAATGCCATCTTCCGCGTTGAGGCGGATCTCGTTGAGGACCACATCGTTGGCCTCCGATCTAGCAAGGCGGATCCCAACCTCGCCGTTCTCACCAACTTCGTTTCGTACCAGCTCGTCGTTTTCAGCGCTCACCAAAGATATGCCCGACCCTCCGTTTTGGATGATTCGGTTTCCCATCACGTGGCTGGAACTGGCGCTGATGACAGAGACGCCGTCGTGCCGGTTGTCGCAGATCAGGTTTCCGGACGCCAGGTGATCCCTCGAATCGCGGAGGCAGAGGCCGTTCCCGGTAGAGGCCGATATGGTGCTGTTCAGAAGCCTGCACCCGTCGGCCAGCACCAGAACGGCTCCGGAATCGAAGCTCTCGTTTTTGCAGCCTGCGAAGGTGAGCCCCTCCAGAGTGACGTTATCTGACGTTATGGTGACAAGGGGGGATGAGCTCCCGCTCCCATTGACGACGGCACCGCCTTCGCCCTTCAATGCGAGGGACTTGTCAATTACGAGGTTCTCCGAGTACGTCCCGTTCAGGATTATTATCTCGTCCCCTGCCTCGGAAGCGTCTATCGCCTCCTGGATCGTCGAGAAGCCTTTGGCTCCGACGCCGTCGACGGTGTAGGCGCTGGCGCCAACGGCGGCGTTTGCCAGGATCAGGGTCATCAAGATAGAAGTTGGTCATCTGAGCATGAGAATCACCTGCTACGTTATTGCTCGCTCTATATTAATTTGCCCGTTTTTGAGAGAGGTCTGATGGATGCGATCGATCCCGACGGCATAGACGCAAAAGAGCGTCATACGGGGGATTCGGCGGAAGGCCCCCCACCGATCAGATCGCGTTCAGGGATGGGGCCGGTATACAACGGTCCCCATGCCCTTGAACTCCGATCCATCAGGCCTCGGCGGCCTTCGACCTAGCCATCTCCACCAGCTCCTCCGTCGAGACGAAACTCGCACCTTGGGAGGTCGAGAAGTCCACGAACCTCTTGAAGGCGTCCATATATCCTTCGTCCCCTCCTGTTATGACGTTGTCGAATATCAAGACCATGGGCTCCCCCTTTCGCCTCGCCTCTTCAAACTCGCCGACGAGGAGATCGTACCACTCGCCACCGCTGAGGTTCAGCACCTCCTTTGAGTATTGGTCGGATAAGGGAACCAGCTCGCCATCGTGCTCAATGCTGCTGATCGGTACCGCGTAGAGGTCATACCCCTCGATCGGGTAGGGCCAGGATTCGTTCTCGTGCCCCGGCAGATAGATGAGCCCCACCTGATATCCAGCGGCGTACTCGACGCCGATCCGCTCGAGGATCCGGAGCGTCGTCTCGCTGGTGCTGAAGGACTGAGGGACGAGCCCCTTCACCAGTATCGTTCTGCCGTCGCAGATGTAGGCGGACTCGACGAGCCTCTTCGCCTCCATCAGCCGAGAGTACTGGTCGCCGTAGGCCATCGGTCCCAGCTCCTCTCCCGCCGTCATGCCATAGACCGCGAGCTCGTGGTTGTACCTCGATCCTACGCTGGTGACGTAGAGCTTGTACATGGCGTTTCCAGCGATCTCGTTGACGTAGTCTCCGGTCACAGAGACTGTGACGTTGAGGGCGAGGGGATCTATCTTGTTCAGCATCTCGATGATCGAGCCCACCTCCAGATCCCACTTCGCCTCAGGGTCCATCTCGGAAGACCCTGGATGAAGCTCCGCTCCGATCATGATGTTGACTACAACAGGCCCTTCGGATTGCTCATCCGCGGCTGTGAGGGCTATAGATGAAAAGCATATTATTATCCAAAATAATATTGATCTTGCTCCAATCATCGCGTTTACCACCTTCATAGATATCATTTTTTGACCTTCTCTCGTCTAATCCCCGCCATGGTCTGGCGAAGGATTTGATCTCTTTCTGGCTTCGTTTAGATCTGAGGTCATCTGCAGCATTTTTAGCCATCGGCCCGTTTTGCGGAGCCACCGCCATAAAGTCCTTCGTCCTCGACTCTAATATTACTGCTCATATAGATTAATACAACTTTCGGCTGTTCACCCAATTTGAAGATGCCATCCTGCGCGGGATGGTCTCGATCTACCCATAGCTCGCGGGCCCCGCAATGAAATCTAGTGACAACTTGGAATGGAGAAGATATAAATCCTAGGAGGCAAACCAGATATGTTACGTTGATGATACCGCCCGAAGACCCGGATGAACCCCTCCAAAATTGAGCATCTCTGGAGATGATGACCACCAATATGCAACAGTGGTCAACTTTGCGGCGCATGATCAGATTAAGACCGAAGTTATGGAATGAGGTGAAGATATGCAGAAATACCAACCGATAGCAGCCTTTGTCGCACTTATTGCGGTGATCGCCCTGGCTCCCGGAGCAGGAGCCGTTGTGGCCCCTGAATGCGACGGCGTGGCCCCTGGAGAGAACGTGACCTTTGTTGGTCCCGATCCGGTCCAGCTCGATTATGTGGAGGAGGTCGTCTATTATTATCTATGGTCGGCAACCGCAAACGGCGAGACGATCGCCACGGGGACCAATAAAAATTTCACTTTCACCGTTCCCGAGGTCCCCCTAGACCCTGGGACACTCCATATCGACATCACCTTGCTCGTAACTGACGGATTGGGCTGCATCAACGAGGCTTACGACTGTCTCACCGCCTACGCGCGCCCGCCATGCGGAATTTCCGGCGACAATAGCACCTGTGAGGACAGCCCAGAGACCACCTACTCATACGCCGAAGATCCTTCGGGCCTCACCTTCGCCTGGAAGATCGATGGCGTCGATGCAGGGACCGGCGATTCGATCGATGTAGACTGGACTGGAAAATCGTTCGGCGACCACGTCGTGACCCTCGAGGTGACGAAGGCCTACGATGACGGCACCACGACGACGAGCACCTGCGAGATGGACGTCCTTTACATCCAGTCTCCGGACGCGAGCTTCACGAGAGTGGTGTGAGGGCCCAGACCAATCCGGGGCTTCTCCCCGGAACCGTTTATCAAGAGGATCATGTCCAGGGTTACAGCCATGCCAGGTCGCTCAGAGCTCCTCTCGATGGCCCTCATAGCGCTATTTTTCTGGGCTGCGACCGCGCCCGCCAGCGGAGCCTCGACGAAGGAGGTCCTGGAGGGGCTGACGATCGAGCCTCATGAGAGGTGGACGACCGGGGCGGTGAAGGGCTGGTCCGCCGGCGACTGCATACCCTTCAGGTTCACCGTCGAGAACGGTGGATCTAGCTCTGAGACCGCCAGCTTCAGGCTCGCCTTCGACCATCGGCGGGACGGCGTCATCGGTATCGTGGCCTTCGAGTCGTTCAATATCCCGGCGGGGGATGTAGCTGGCCCGTACTTCGAAGGGAGCGAGGGGTACTACCTCTGGAATGTGACCGTCCCCGCCAGGACGGATTACGTCCTCCTCTGGTGCGCCCGGACGAGCGAAGAGGCCGGCCGGTGGCCGGGGGCGTCGATGCACGTCAACGCCAAGAACGGTGGGTCGAGGGACGTACCCATCATGACAAAAGACCTCGGAGACCCGAGACCACCCTGCATGATCATCGGCCCTGGTAGCGTCTGTGAGGACGGTCCGGTGGCGACCTTCTCGTATGCAGACGACCCCACAGACCTGGAGTTCGCCTGGACTCTCTCCAGCTCCAACGGCGAGATGGGGCTTTGGACCGAAAGCAGCATCGAGATCGACTGGAGCAGATACCCCTTCGGAAGATACCTCCTGACCCTCGACGTTTATAAGGTCCGGGGAGGCGTCTTGACCAGGATCGAAAGCTGCCACCGCGATGTCCTTTATGTCGAGTCCCCGGCCGCGTCCATCGAGATGGTGGACTGAGGGGCGATCTGGTGAACGACGGTGCTACAAATGGAGCGAAACTCATGAGCTTCGGACGGCATCCCTCCCAGGAATCGGCATCATCCTGCCTTTGGAATGCGGTTAAATATCCGCTCTTCGTCATCCTCCTCGTCCTGATCCCCGCCGCCGCGGAGACGGAGGAGGCGAAGGAGATCTCCATCTTCTCCGGAGAGACGGCCACCTTCGTCCCCGAGTTTCCTTGCGAAGACTGCACCTATCGCTGGACAGCCACCGCCGGAACCCCCAGGACCTCGGAGTCGATGACCTTCAACTGGACCGCCCACCAGGTCGGGTCCCCGACGGAGGTCGTCGTCAACCTGACGATCGTCTCCGATCACGGCTGCGCCGGGAGGGAGGAGGGTTTGGTCATCGTCCATCCGAGGCAGGAGCCGGCGCTGGAGGTTTATAAGACCGCGTCGCCGTCCCGAGGAAAGCCGTACGACTACGTCACCTTCACCATCGTCATCGAGAACACCGGAGAGGTCCCCCTGGTCCTGGAGCTGAACGACACCCTCCCCGCGGGGATCGGCTACGTATCCGCAGACCCCGTCCCCAGGAGGGTCATCGAGAACGCCGACGGGACGACGACGATCTTCTGGGACGAGCTCGGCCCCCTCGATCCGGGCAACGAGACCGCAATCGTCATAATCGGCGAGATCGGCGAAGATATACCAAAAACCTTCTCGACGACCGATACCCTCACCGTCCTCGGATCTCCCGATCTTGGAAAAGAAGGAAATTCGGTCGGCGAAGAGGTCCTCTGGGTCCAGCAGGCGGGGGGAAGCGGCCTCGCTGACGCCATCGAAGGTCTGATCTGGCTGAGGGTGAGGCTGGAGGTGGAGATGGCGAAGATGATCGAGCTATCGAGGAGGTTCGATCCGGGGTCGGCGGGGGTCATCTTCGAGGAGCGGGAGGGGGAGCTTCCGGGATACCTCGTCAGAAACTACACCCGCCCCACCACCGATGAGCGGCTCGTCCTATTCATCGACGCCGGGGGGAACCTCACCAGCTCGGAGTACTACAACTTCAAGATGGACTCGGTCCTCACCTCGGAGTACGGGCCCGACGGCGCTCTCATCGCCGAGAGCCTCCTATCGGTATCGATGTTGGAGAGGCTGAGGATAGAATACGACCTCCCGTCACCAGGTTACAGGACCAGGACGGTGACGGACTACAAGACCGGCGACACCCTGATAGAGACGGTGGACCCGGCTGGAGAGGTCATCCGGAGGGACTACCGGAGGACCCCGGGGATCCCGAAGGAGAAGGAGTTTATGCTCCGAAACTCCGCCATCGTCATCGGCAGATCTGAGGTGGGGAACGTCTCGGGCTCTGCCCACGCCGACGTGGCCGTCATATACCTCTCGGAGCTGAAGCTCGCGAAGGCCGCATCGCCGATCCCGGCTTCGGTCGGCGACGTCATCGTCTATTCCTACGCCGTCGAGAACGTCGGAGGCGTCACCATCTCCAATATCACCCTATCCGACGACCGGCTCGGCCAGGACGTAGACCTCAACAGGACTACCTTGAAGCCCGGCGAGATCGCCAGAGGGACGGCCAACTACACGGTCCTCGCCGAAGACCTCCCCGGACCGATAATAAACACGGCGACCGCAACTGGGACGGACCCCCAGGGGGACGAGATCGAGGACGAGGATGCGGCCACCGTGCCGCTCTACCTCCTCGCCCCTGAGATCACCCTCTCCAAGACCCCGGTCCCGAACGAGGTGGCGGTCGGAGATGTCGTGACATACTCGTTCGTCGTCGAGAACGTCGGGACGACCGCCGTCAAGGACCTGAGCCTCTTCGACGACCTCCTCAACGAGACCGTCGACCTCGACAGAACCACCCTCGATCCGGGGGAGGTGGCGGTCGGGACGGCGGAGTACACCGTCCTCCCCGAAGACCTGCCCGGACCCCTCGTCAACAACGCGACGGTGACGGGGGTGGCGACAAATCGAGGTCGAATAAAAATAACATGGAGAGGGAGCCTCGTCAACAACGCGACGGTGACGGGGGTGGCGACAAGCGAGATGGACGATGGCGAGCAGCCCGTCTCGGCCGAAGACTCCGCCGAGGTCAACGTAACGGGCCGTAACGAGACAGGAGCCATCAACGTGACAAAAACCGCCCTCCAGAAGTCGGTGAGGCCGGGGGACGAGGTGACGTACAACATCACCGTCTGCGGCCCGCCAGGGACGCCGGTGACGGTTGAAGACGTATTCGACCGGCCGGTGGAGTTCGTATGTGCCGAGCCATGGCCCTCGGCGGTAGGAGACCGGCGGCAGGTGTGGAATTTCACCTTGAAAAATAAATGCACCACCATCACCCTGTACGTCAAGACCCTGAGGAAGGACTTCACCTTCGAGATGGAGCAGGGGATCTCAGGAGAGGGGTTCGTCAGGGTCGCGAACGATTACGATACGGCTCCGCCATCGTACGTCCTCACCAACGTCGTCACGGTCACGAATTCGACAGGTGGGAATATCGGCAGCGACACCGAGACCGTCTTCGTCTCCGATGCCGGGACCGAGCTATCGACCCGGGAGCACGGCTCCGGCAGCTATGATGGCGAGGAGACCCTGAGGATGAGGACCGAGAACAGCTCGATCTCGATGGAGAAGGACGTCTCCGCCGCCTACGCCCCTACCGCCCTCGGCCTCTACAACGGGAGGGTCCTCGAGTACTCTTCCCGATGGAGCCAGGAGGCGAGGGCCAAAAACCGCGTCACCGGCGCCTCGATGGCCGAATCCTACCGGTACGCCACCTCCATCGACCGGGAGTCGAGGTTCTTCCTGGACAAAAACGAGTCGGTGATGGAGATCGACGCCGAGTTCGATGGGGTGGGCCAGTTCGGCTTCTTCAAGATGCCATCGAACACCTCGGGCCCGAGATCGAGCCCCGCCTTCGAGCTCAGGGAGGATTACGCGGGGAGCTTCCGGGTATCTGAGCGGGTCGACGAGTACGGCCGGGGCGTATCCTACGAGAAGTCGGCGGCGGGCTCGGGCCTCGTCGTCGGCGATCGAAGGATCGGCTCCTCCCAGAGGTCTTACGAGGCGGGGGCCGGATCCTACGAGGCTGAGGAGATCGTAGAGACGGCCACCAACTACATCGCCAAGGACATCAACGTCACCACCGCCCCTGCGTCCCTGAGCCTCACCGACGGTGCGCACATCAACGCCTCCGGAAGGTGGAGGGAGGGGATCTACTCCAGGACCGAGGGGGTCAGCTACATCGGCGAGGAGTACTACTCCATCGACCGGCTCGAACGGGAGGCGACCTTCCGGGGGCTGAACGACCTATCGACGGAGGCGGATTTTGTCGGATCTGCCCGCTACAGGGTCGTCGTGGCCGAGAGGTCCGAAGGGGGAGGACCCAGCAGAGTCGGGACGGCAAGGGAAGAGGCCGGCTGGTGGCCGGTGGAACCTGAAGACGGGACCAGGAACATCTCCGACCGAAGAAGACCGGAGACCAGGATCGACTACGACGAGGTCTACTCCGGGGACTACTCCGTGGCGAGGAAGGTCCTCCTCTCCGGCGTCCCCAAGTACGACCACCCCCACATCTCCGTCTCGAAGGTCGGCGAGGCAGACCCCAACGCGAGCCAGGTCCGGTACGTCATCACCCTCACCAACGACGGGAACGCCGCCTTGAGCGAGATATCGGTCGAGGATATCTTGCCGAAGGGGACCTCCTACCTCAGCTCGTCTCTCAGGCCGGAGACCGCCGCCGAGAGGGTGGTATGGAGCATCCCGCCCCTGGCAGCTGGTGGGACCATCGAGATCGACCTCGACCTCGCCGTCAACGAATACGGAGGCTCCATCGTCAACGTCGTCAAGGCGACCGCCAACGCTGGGAACGATACCGTCGTCTCGGCCAGCAACTTCTCAGTCCTGGAAGCAGGATGGCTATCCTGCTGCCCCGACGAGATCTTCGCCAGCAAGACCGGCGAGGTCGACCCGATCCTCGAGAACGTCATCCTCTACCGGCTGACGGTCCAGAACCTCCAGAACGAGACGGTGGTAGCCAACATCGTCGACACCCTCCCAGCAGGGCTGTATCTCCTCGGAGCGTCCGTCACGCCGGCGGAGTACGACCAGTCCCGGGGGACGATAAATTGGGTCATCACCGACCTGGAACCCCGGGAGGTCAGGACGATCGAGTACATAGTCGAGGCCCGGACCCGGGGAAGGTTCCTGAACGTAGCCGAGGTCGAGCCGTACGCCATCGGAGGAAGGGAGCTTGGGGTCGTATCCGTCTCAGCAGTCGTCGATGTCGGAGACTTCGAGGAGGCTGAGGAGGTCCCGGCGGGGTGGGTGCCCCCGGACTGGGAGTTCACGTACAGCCCCCTGACGTACGATATGACCTGTGAGGGGCTCGGATAGCCGGAGGAGACGAGCGCGCTCCAAGCTCGATAGAGATCTGTCCCTCCGGCCTCAGGCAGGCGGGGGGATCCTGGAGCTGAAGATGCCGAGGAGGGAGCCGGAGACCGAGGAGATGTTGACGAAGGTCGAGGTGAAGTGAAGTCTTCTCTTTTGGGGGGATCCAGCCCCCCCATAATTATTACCTCAAAATTGATCCGTGGTTTCTGCGGCAAAGTCGCTAAGCTTTTCCCCTCTCGACGAGCCCTTGGGCCCTCTTCGCTCCGAGTCCGACCGAGGGGGGCATATTGGACTGTAGCATATTTGAGATCCAGATATGCTCCGACCACCATTAGCCTTAGATCTCCTTCGGCATTTCTGGGTGGTTGAAACGGCAAAAAAAAGGTTAACTATTAAAGGTGGGAACGAGAAAGGTGAGCTAAAATCTCAGGAGGCGGACTATGAACAGGATATTTTGGATCGTGGCGATGACGGCCCTTCTCGGCACCACCGCGGAGGCGTTCGATCTGACAGGAGACTGGGAGGCGGAAGGCGCGGATTTCTACATCCGACAGGTGAACGATACCATCTGGTGGTACGGTGAGAACTCGGCCGAGGAGCCGACCTGGACGAGCGTCGCCTGCGGGACCGTCGAGGGCGACACGGTGAGCGTGAACTGGGCCGACGTGCCGAAGGGGAACGCCACCATAATGGGAACGGCAGTCCTTAAGGTCATATCAGAGGATGAGCTTCAGCTGGTGGACCAGACCGGCGGGTTTGGCGGCGAGGACTGGGAGGGGCTCAAGCTTTTGAGGATCAACCGCGGATTCTGATCCAAACCCATGGGAAGCCCCGCCCTTCTTTTTATCATACCATCGCCAGCCCTTCTGCAGGGACAAAGCCATCGATGCGACGGGCATCGCCTCACAGCACGCACTCGGAGCAGTCCTGGCAGCTGCACTCGATGTTGGTGATCTTCCACTTGAGGGCCCACCGCTTCATCTCCTTGACGATCTCGACGATCTCAAGGCCGCTCTCCGTCAGGGAGTACTCGGCTTTGGCGGGGAAGGACCGGCCGTCGAACCTCCTCTCGACGAGCCCCTCCCGCTCCAGCTCCTTCAGCCGCGCCGATAGGACCTTCGGGGTGATCCCGGCGAGGCAGCCCTTCAGCTCGCTGAACCTCCTCACGTGCCCCTCGCCCTTATAGAGCTCCAGGAGAACGAGGAGGGTCCACTTCCGGGCTATGTACTTGACGGTCCTGTTGACGGTACAACCTTCCTGCATGGTATCCTTGTAGAAACCCTCTAGCCTATATACGTTGGTATCCTAAGTATATCATGGACGGGCGGAGACGCCCGGCCAGGAGCAATACCATGAAGGTCGCAGTCCTCTACAACGGCGAGTTCGGGAGAAACCTCATCGGGAACCTGATCAACTTCTCGGGCTTCTGCATATCCTGCGGCGACGGCTGCACCCTCTGCAAGGCCGGCAAGTACAGCCTCGCCGAGGATCTCGTATCCGTCATCGAGATGCCTGATCCTGACGGCCTCGACGACTTCATCGACGACGTCTCCCCCTACATCCCCGCCGAGATCCCCGAGGCGGATATCGCCATCGTCGTCCACGTCCACCCCGACATCATATTCGGCCTACTCCCCGTCCTAAAAGAAAAAGGGTACAAAGGGATCATAGGCGGGTCCGAGATGCCGAAGGACCTGCCCCTGGGCCTCCGGACCCAGCTAGCGGCAGAGGCCCGCGGACTCGGCATCGAGGCGGCCTTCGCCAAGCCCTTCTGCGCCCTCAGGCCAGACCCGGATACACCAGCCATAAACGCCTTCATGGAGAGGGCCCACTTCGGAGAGCCCAACATCGAGATCGTAACCCAGAGGAGCCGATCCGGAAAAGAGACGATCCTAGCCGCCAACGTAATCAAGGGCGCTCCTTGCGGATCCACATGGTACGTAGCCAAGAGGATGACGGGCCTTGAGACAGACCAGCCAGACCTCCGGGAGAGGATCTCAGAGGCTCACCACGCATACCCATGCACAGCCAGCATGGAACAGGACCCGGAGATAAAAGACACCATCCTCCACAAGGCAGGATACATCATCAGGGAGGCCGTCGAGGACGCCATCAGAAGGGCCGAAAGGGCAGAGCCGAGGGACTCAGGGTCGTTCTCGGGGGCGGCAAGGCCCCGGGTCGGGGTATGAGGTCCATTGGATAGTTTTGATATAGCAAAGACCGAAGATATGGATAGGAAATAATAAGGAGCCTGAAGAATATGGCAAAAGATCTGATGGAGAAGGGAGCGATCCTCCAGAGAGATAAGGAGACCTACGCCATCGCCCCCCACATCGCGGGCGGGATCATCGACCCGGCGAGCTTGAGGAGGATCGCCGAGGTGGCGGAGAAGTACAAGGCAGCAGCCCTGAAGATAACCTCAGCCCAGAGGATAGCCATCGTCGGCCTCAAGCCCGAGGACCTGGACGGCGCCTGGGCGGACCTGGAGATGAAGCCCGGCGCCGCCATCGGCCTCTGCGTCCGGAGCGTCAAGATCTGCCCTGGAACCACCTTCTGTAAGCGGGGCCTCCAGGACTCCGTCGGCGTCGGCCTGAAGCTCGATGAGTTGTACCATGGGATGGAGATGCCCTCCAAGTTCAAGATCGGGGTCTCCGGCTGCCCCAACTCCTGCGCCGAGCCCGCCGTCAAAGACCTGGGCCTTATGGGAACCGCCAAGGGGTGGACGGTCCTGGTGGGAGGAAACGCCGCCCGAAAGCCCCGCCTCGGCACCGTCCTGGCGGAGGGGCTCTCCGACGACGAGGCGATGGCCCTCGCCGATAAGGTGATCAGATTCTACAAGGCGAACTCCGAGAAGAAGAGGCTCGGCGAGTTCATCGACGAGATCGGATTTGAGAAGTTCAAGGGAGCCGTCCTCTGATCCCCAGGATAGATCGGGGGCCGGAAGCGAGGTCGTCGATGGTGGATTGAGGCGAGGGCGAGAGCCCCTCGACCGCCATCGTCGATCCCGGAAACCCTCCGACGGCATTTCGGGTCCGGCCATTTAGGAGTCGTTGCTTTCTCCGCCAGGGAGGTCTGCCCCAGTGATCCGGGGATGATGCCGAAGATCTCAGATCTGAGGGTTCGCATAAGTGGATCCCTTGAGAAGATCCTCCATGACGGCTATGGCACAGTATTTCCCGCACATGGAGCAGGTCCCGGTTCCATCTCGATGGAAGGTCTCCCGGGCCCTTTCACCATCGATGGCCAATTTGAACTGTTTCTCCCAGTCCCTCACCCGCCTGTGCCTCGCGAGCATCTCATCCTGGGGCCTAGGACCATACTTCAGAGTGTCCCCTATGTGGGCCGCGATCCTGAAGGCCACCACCCCCTCCCTCACCTGGGCGGCGTTGGGGAGGGCCAGATGCTCGGAGGGGGTTATGTAACAGAGGTAGTCGGCCCCTGCCCCGGCGGCGAGAGCGCCCCCCACAGATCCGGAGATGTGGTCGTACCCTACACCGATATCGATCGGCAGGGGACCTGCGACGAAGAGGGGGCGATAGCCAGTTTTTTCCTTATAATGTGCTACGTATTCGGGGATCCTATCCGGCCGCACGTGGCCCCCCATCCCCTCGATGATCACCTGGACCCCCAGCTCATTAGCCCTCCTGGCGAGGTCGGCGTTCATATCCAGCTCCCTCCACTGAAGCCCGTCCATCGGGTCATGAATACAGCCGCTTCTCATGGTGTTCCCGAGAGAGAGGACCACATCCTTCCTCGCGAGGATCTCGCATATCGCTTCAAAGTTGGAGAGGAAGGGGTTCTCTTCACCCGTCTTCAGCATCCATGCCGAGGTGAAGGAGCCGCCCTTGGATACGATGCCCATGATCCTCTTCGTCTTCGCTAGCTCCGTCAGCATCTCGAAGGTGATGGCGGCGTGAACTACGATGGAGGAGACCCCGGCGGCGACGTGCCTTCTGATCGTCCGGAGGAGGTCGTCCTCGGTCATCGACTCAAAGGATCCCCTCTGGGCGACCGTTTGATAGATGGGGACGGTGGTCAGAGGTCTGGTCGTCTCCTCCCATATCCTCCTCAGAATATCATCAACGGGACCTCCCATAGAGAGGTCGGTGACGGTATCGGCCCCGTACCTCTCTGCCACCTTGGCCTTCTCCACCTCAACGTCGGGATGGGGGAGATCCGCAGAGGTCCCAACGTTGGCGTTGACCTTGGTCTTGAGCCCCTCGCCTATGCCCAGGGGCGGTCTCTCATCCCTCTGCATTATGACCACCCGCCCACTAGACACCTGCTTTAGAAGAAGAACGGGGCTCAGACCTTCGGCCTCTGCCACCTCGAGGACGGCCGGTACCTCTCTGCCGACTGCAGCCGCCTCGAGGATCGTCTCGTCCATCGACATATTTTCACCATATACCTGCAAGATCTCGAACTCCATCCGAGCCTCCGCCGGCCGGCCGAAGCTCTCGAAGAATCCGATCCGGATCCTCAGGGGATGACAATTCCAGGGTCACCATACCCCAGAAACCTCGCCGCCGCAGCTCGGACACCTTCCATCGACGACCCCGTTCCTCGCCACCCTGAAGCCGAACCGCTCCACCAAGAGCTCGCCGCAGTTCGCACAAGCGGTGTTCTCGTCCTCGCCGGGGATGTTTCCTCCATAGACGTACTTGAGGCCCGCATCCCTTCCGATACCGGCCGCCCTCCGGATCGTCTTCGATGGCGTGGGCGGAGCGTCCTTCAGCCTGTAGGTGGGATAGAAGGCGGTGACGTGCCAGGGGATCTCGGGGCTCACCGCTGAGAGGAACTCTGCGATCTCGCGGAGGTCCTCGTCCGAGTCGTTGTATCCGGGGATCACCAGGGTCGTCACCTCCACCCAGATCCCAAGGCCCCACAAAAGCTCGATCGTCCTCTTGACGGGATCGAGCCTCGCGCCGCAGACCTTCTTGTAGAACTCGTCGTCCCCCTTCAGGTCGACGTTTATGGCGTCGAGATAGGGCTCGATCGTCCTCGTCGCCTCCTCGCTCATGTAACCGTTGCTGACGAAGACGTTCTTCAGGCCCCGTTCTGCGGCGAGCTTCGAGACGTCCAGGGCGTACTCTAAGAAGATCGTCGGCTCGGTGTAGGTGTAGGCCACCGACTTGCAGCCCGCGTTGAGGGCCTCGGCCACCACCCATTCCGGCTCGACCCGATCCCCTCTGATGACACCCCCCTCGGCGGGAATCTGGGATATGTCGGCGTTCTGGCAGTGGAGACACCTGAAGTTACATCCGACCGTGGCTATGGAGTAGCTGAGATGGCCCGGCATGAAATGATAGAGGGGCTTCTTCTCGATCGGATCGACGTGCATGGCGATCAGCCGTCCATAAACCAGGGTCATTAGGGTACCACCATCGTTCTTCCTCACGCCGCAGATCCCCCTCTTCTCCGGCTTTATCCGGCAGAAGTGGTTGCAGAGCCCACACCGAACGGCTCCGCCATCCAGCTTCTCGTATAGGATCGCCTCTTTCATCTCTAACACCGCCCACCATAGAAAGAAAGACCAATCCCAAATTTATGGATATAATCCCTTATAATTATTGTTCTTGGGAGAAAAATGAACGGGCGAGGAGCCGGCTAGAGACTCCCCGCCGGATCAGGTCTCTTCGGCCGCAGATCTGCGGACGTAGAACCTGAGGGGGTCTTCGGGGAGGCCGGTGGCAAGATTGATCGAATTGTTGACGACCTGGTCCGCAGTCCTGATCCAGATATCCCCAAAGAGGCGCAGATCGTCATCGGGTTTGAGGATGATCCCCCTCCTGTTGGTCATGCTGACCGTCATGGCCGAGGGATCCACCTCCCGGACGGCCATTTCTCCATGCTCCTCCCCCTCCTCGACGAGATCGGGCTCATCGGATACCTGCCAGATGCCGTCCACCTCGGCGAAGCCGTCGTCGCCGTTGGAGAAGGCGCTCCGAAAGTGGACGGCTATCACCACCACGCCGTCGGCTCCTCCCACCCTCCGGGAGTAGAGGTATGTCTGATCCTTCAGCGTCGACCCCGACCTGGAGGGCTCTATAACCCGAGAGTCCATCGGCACCCCCTCCTTATAGAGCGATAGGGAGACCTTCCTTCCGGATTCATCGACCGAATCCAGGGCAAGTTTGTAGCCCTCGGCGAGGCCCAGGGGACTGTCGGTGTCAAAGGTATCCCTCCGGTCGTCGTCGATGAGGACCTTTAAAAGCTGCTCTTCTGCGAGCATGTTGTGGTCATCCGATTCGTCCCGGAGGAGGCCGTCGGCGTACCCGGCGCATCGAACCTCGCCGATGAAGGATGTCGTCCACCGGTCGCCCCACTCCTCAAACTCCATCCTCTCCTTCTGGGACCGGGTGGTGTACACCACCCCCCCATCCTCTTCCAGCCTATCCCCGGTGAACTTCAGGACGAGGGATTCGTCCCCCAGCCCCTCGTCGATGTCGTAATTGAAGCCTCCAAAGCCCGATGAGTTCCACTCCCAGGCGGTGCCGTCCGACACCTCGCCAACATGACCCCGGATCGCCATAGGCTCAGGCTCCTCGACCGATCGGTAGATGCAGAACCTCAGGGGGTCTCCGGTCCTGCCAGAGGTGAGGTTCGCGGAGTCGTTGAAGCCGCCCTGATCCGCTACCCGGATCCCTATCTCGCCGAGGAGAAGTCTGGAACCCCCCCTGACAAGAGCTATCTTCCTCCCCTCGTTGGCCATGGTGATGGTCACATCTTCGGGGTCGATCTCGACGACGGTCATCTCTCCCACCTCATCTCCCTCTCGTATGGAGATCGTCTCCTCGGAGATCTGCCAGACGCCGTCGACGGTCGCAAACCCATCCCCTCCGCTGGAGAAGCCGTTCTTGAAGTGAACCGCTATTACGACGAAATCTTCGCCTGCCAACGGCCTCTTGTAGAGATAGCTCCCGTATGCAGCCGAGGCATCTGGCTCCGTCGGCTCCACCACGGCAGAGTCCACCAAGACGCCGTCCCTCAGAAGGGCGATGGAGACCTTCTCTCCCCTGGAGTCCACCTCCACCACCTCGAGCCTGTAACCCTCCTCGAGCCTCAGAGGAGATCCCTCCTGGATCGTCCTCTCCTCGTCGTCGTCGATCAGGACCGTTCCGATCAACTCGTCCCGCAGGAGGGGCTCGCCGCCGGACTCGTCGCGGAGATGGCCCCTCCCATAGCCGACGAAATGAGGATCGCCGAGATATCCCAGAGTCATGCGACTTCCCCATAAAGGAAATTCGATCGTCTCCTCCTGGGCCCGGCTCGTATAAACCGCCCCCAAATCATCTATCGCCCCCCCGGATATCCTGAGGCTCAGGCTCTCACCGCCGACGTCGTCGTCCAGGTCGTAGTAAAAACCGCCAAAATCCTGGGCGGACCACCTGTAGGTCGCTCCGTCGACGACCTCGGCCACCGGCCCCCTCAACTCAAACCCCTCGGCCGGAGCCCCCAGCAAGATGGCCACGAAGAAGGCTGAGAGAATTGGGCGGATAGATGAGCATCTCAAAGTCGATAGCATCCGATGGAGGCGCAGTATAATAGTTGATGCATATAAGGCCGTCGCCGATGATCCGACGAGATCTGCCAAGACGGTGCACCGGAATGGATGAGGGCGAAGCTACAAAAAGAGATAATTGGAAGAGCTTTTGGCTCTTCCAGATACTTTCTTACTCTCTCTTCCTCAGGACGAGGTAGGAGACTGCCAATAGGCCGGTCAAGGCGAAGACTGCCTCGAATCCGGGGATTCCCTTCTCCTCTTCAGCTACAGGCTCCTCAGCCGCAGGCTCCTCAGCTACAGGCTCCTCAGCTACAGGCTCCTCAGCTACGGGCTCCTCGGCTACGGGCTCCTCGGCAACGGGCTCCTCAGCCACAGGCTCCTCAGCAACGGGGGCCTCGACTGGGGCCGGTGCGGCCTCCTCTTCCTCAGCCTCTATGACGGCCTCCTCGTAGATGTAGAACCTGAGGGGGTTCTCATTGTTGATGACGTCCTGGTCAGCGGTCTTGATCCTGATGTTCTGCATCAAGAGCTGATCCTTGTTCTTGCTGAGGGTGATCTTGTTGTCCTCATTGTCCATCGTGATGGACATGGGCTCAGCAGAGTTCACCGTCTGAACCGTCATCTTGTCGTACTCGGTGTCCTCCTCCACGTCGGTGACGACGTCGGAGATCTGCCAGATGCCGTCGACGGTGGCCAGGTCCTGGTCAGTGCCGCGGAAGGCGTTCTTGAAGTGGACCGCTATGACGACGATCTTCTCGGTGTCGCCGAGCCACTTCTTGTAGGTGTAGGTCTTGTCCTGGACGTCAGCGCCGTCCTTGGAGGGCTCCACCACTGCGGAGTCGACTACTGCGCCGTCCTTCATCAGCTGGACGTAGACCTTGTTGCCGTCGAGGTCGATCGCCTGGATCGCCAGCTCGTAGTCCTCCATGAGCTTCAGAGGCGTGCCGGTGGTGAAGGTCCTCTCCTCGTCGTCGTCGATCAGCACCTTGGAGAGCTGCTCGTCCACCATCAGGTTCCTGTCGGTGGAGTCGTAGTAGAGGTAAGCGTCCTCCTTCCCGCCCTCAACGTAGGCGGCGAAGTACTCGTCAGCCAGGAAGCCGATGGTCCAGAACTCGCCCCACTCGTCGAAGTCGAAGGTGTCCTTCTGGGCCGTCGTCTCGTACTTGACGCCGTCCGGCTCGTCGAGAACATCACCATTGGTGATCGTCATCGTGATCTTCTCTGTTCCGAGGTCGTCGTCGATGTCATAGTAGAAGCCGGCGAAGGATGAGACGTCCCACTCAATGGGTTCCCCTTCCTTGACCTCCTTGACGACTCCCCTGATCTCGTAGGTTCCGGGCTCGGTGATCTCCTTCATGAGGTAGAACCTGAGGGGATCCTCAGCGGTCGCGTCCTGGTCGGCGGTCACGATCTTGACGGACTCCATCAGATCTTGCTTCTTATTCTTGCTGAGGGTGATCTTGTTGTCCTCGTTGTCCATCGTGATGGTCATCGGCTCAGCAGCGTTCACCGTCTGAACCGTCATCTTGCCGTACTCGGTATCCTCCTCCACGTCGGTGACGACGTCGGAGATCTGCCAGATGCCGTCGACGGTGGCCAGGTCCTGGTCAGTGCCGCGGAAGGCGTTCTTGAAGTGGACCGCTATGACGACGATCTTCTCGGTGTCGCCGAGCCACTTCTTGTAGGTGTAGGTCTTGTCCTGGACGTCAGCGCCGTCCTTGGAGGGCTCCACCACTGCGGAGTCGACTACTGCGCCGTCCTTCATCAGCTGGACGTAGACCTTGTTGCCGTCGAGGTCGATCGCCTGGATCGCCAGCTCGTAGTCCTCCATGAGCTTCAGAGGCGTGCCGGTGGTGAAGGTCCTCTCCTCGTCGTCGTCGATCAGCACCTTGGAGAGCTGCTCGTCCACCATCAGGTTCCTGTCGGTGGAGTCGTAGTAGAGGTAAGCGTCCTCCTTCCCGCCCTCAACGTAGGCGGCGAAGTACTCGTCAGCCAGGAAGCCGATGGTCCAGAACTCGCCCCACTCGTCGAAGTCGAAGGTGTCCTTCTGGGCCGTCGTCTCGTACTTGATGCCGTTCGGCTCGTCAAGGACGTTGCCGCCGGTGATGGATAGAGTGATACTTTCCTGTCCGATGTTGTCATCAATGTCGTAGTAGAAACCGGCGAACTCCTGGGGGCCCCAAGTATATACAGCTCCGTCCTCGACGGTGGCCACAGGACCGCGGATCTCTACCTTATCGACTGCGCTTACTGCCATAGCTGACGCTAGCAGCAACACCAAAGCTGTAAGCGTAATCGCGGTCACTTTCGTCATTATTTCGATAACCTCCTACATTTCCCCTATGGGGCAAGGTTCATACAGCATACAGTGCGACTATTCTTAAAACTATTGCCCACACTGATCTCCCCGCCACTGTGGCGCGACCAAACAGCGCCATCAGGTGCTGTTTGGCATCAATATGACACTGTATAACTGCATCACCCTCCCGATCCCTTTGGGACTATGGGGATATGATAGAGGATTTCACCATATATCTTTTGTGGTCTCTTTCCCGAGACATCCCCTCCCCGCACCTGAAATTTCGAGTCCTCGGAGAGGGGAGATGCGAGCCATGGCTGAAGGAGGAGGCTGCCAACTCTTCAAGGAATGTGCTCATGAAAAATATAAAATGCATTCATACGAAATCATAGAGGTTTTTAACGGATTTATAAAGACAAAACGTAGATAATTGGCGAAAAATAGGATTTTTTGTAGATAATTATGGTTTATCCTTCAATTAAGAGGGTAATCAATAAATAGTCATAATTAGCCTCGATTTAATCTCAAATATCCTAATGCAAAATGTATTCAACTTGAAAAACGCTTAAATATGGAGGATTGGGAGATTGAAACCCCATAACATCACCAATAGCAGCCTTATCCCCCATGGCTGGAGATAGAATTGTTTTTACGTCGGAGATGATAATCAAAGCACCATGGCGCGAACTGGCGTTGTATACCACCCCATCTACATGGAGCACGAGACCGACGGCCATCCCGAGAGGAAGGAGCGGCTCACCTCTGCCCTCGATATGATAAGGTCCTCAGGGCTGGAGGTGGAGTTCGTCACCCCGAGGCCCGCCACCCTCGAGGAGGTTCGAATGGTCCACTCTCCGGGTTACATAGACCAGGTCAGGGCCATCTCGGAGAGGGGAGGAGGGTACCTGGACCTGGACACCGTCGTCTCCCGCCGATCCTATGAGGCGGCCCTGATGGCGGCGGGCGGGGTGATCACCGGCATCGAGCGGGTGAACGACGGCCTGGAGAACGCCTTCGCCCTGGTGAGGCCGCCGGGCCATCACGCCCTCCCCAACCGGGGGATGGGTTTCTGCATATTCAACAACGTGGCGATAGGGGCTAAGTGCGCCCAGAAGATGGGGCTGGAGAAGGTTCTGATCGTCGACTGGGACGTCCACCACGGCAACGGGACGAGCGCCATCTTCTACGACGACAGGTCGGTGATGTACTTCTCCACTCACCAGTTCCCCCACTATCCAGGCACCGGCCGGGTCAAGGAGCTGGGGATGGACGGCGCCGAGGGGTTCACGGTGAACGTCCCCCTCCCCTGGGGGACGGGGGACTCGGGCTACGTCGCCGCCTTCGAGGAGATATTAAAGCCGGTGGCTTTGGAGTTTCATCCCGACATCGTCCTCGTCTCGGCGGGGCAGGACCCTCATCAGGCTGACCCCCTCAGCGGCATGAACCTCACCACCGGAGCCTTCGGATACATGGCGGCGGCCGTGAAGGAGATCGCCGACCGATGCTGCGACGGCAGGCTCGTCGCCGCCCTCGAGGGAGGCTACAACCTCTCCGCCCTCGCCGAGTCGATCGTCGCCGTCCTGAGGGCCTTCTCGGGGGAGGATCCGGGCAGGATAGATCGAGACGAGGACCCGAGGGCAGCGGAGAGGATAGAAGAGGTGAAGAGGGCGATGACCCCCTACTGGAGCTGCTTCCGATGAGGGCGACGGGCCATCAACCGACTTTCTGGCGCGCCGAGAGGTACCTGGCGATGAAGATCCGAAACTCGGGGTCCTTCACCTCCAGGATCTCCTCTCCCATGTATATATTGTAGCCACGCCTCAGAGAGGGGCCGAGGTGGCGCCCCAAGGAGAGGCCCGCCACCTGGGACCGGAGGAGGTCCTCGGCTCCGAGGAACCTCCGGGCCACCTCCACCACCAGCCTCCCGCCCTCAACGTAAGGGCCCGATAGAGGGTCGGGGTGGCTCTCGACGAACTTCTTCGCGTGATCCTCCTCCCAGGCCGGTGGGCCGAACCTCCTCTCAACCCGGGGGAGGACGGCCACCTCCAGCTCGAGGAGGATCCGGAGGACGCCCCCTCCCTCCGATGGACTGATCTCCCCCTGGCAGCCGTAGGGGACGGCGACGCCCCGGTGACAGTCGGCGTCGGATCTGAGGAGGGAGAAGCCCCCCCTCTCCAGGAGGGCGCGGATGGACTGCTCCGCCTTTCTAAGCTGCGGGAAGACGACGTCCTCCACCAGGTCGGGGGCGGCAAACTCCAGGAGGATGAGGGTGCTCCTCCGCTCCGCGAGCCGCTCGCGAAGCTCGTCGTCGGTGAGGGGCGATGCCGGCAGCGGGAAGAAGAACTCCAGGGAGGGCTCCCTAAGAAATAGACGGGATGCGGCAGCGAAGGTGAACATCCTGTCGAGGGTGAGGGCGGCGGCGACGTTCCTTCCGGGGTCGACGGGGTCGACCACCACCATAGGGTCCTCATGGGACCGGGAGAGATGCCCCTCCAGATCGATCACCTCGCCTGGCCGCCAGCGGGAGGCCCCTTCCAGGACGCCGACGAACGAGCCGTAACGGATCACCAGAAGCTCCGCCAGGTAGCCGGAGAAACCGCCCACCTTCAGCTCCGACCCGTAGACTCCGATCCCCTTCATGAACTGCTTCAAAAGGAGGACCTCGTCCTCCAGCCCCGTTATCCTCGCCGAGACGTACCGGCTGTGGAAGGGGGTCCTGTCGACGGCGGATATGATCTCTGAGGCGTCCTCCACCATATAGCACGGTACGAGGTCCACCTCGAACCCATCGAAGAGGGCGTGGACGTAGGCGTGCTCGGCGTACCTCTCCTCGAACTTCGGGGCGACGAGCCTCGCGACCTCCAGGGCCGGGAGGAGGGACGAGCCCTCGGGGACGCCGATGAAGACGTCGAGGTCGTGGTCCCCCGAGAGCCAGGTCCCCCGGGCCGCTGACCCCACCAGGACCGCCTCGCCCTCGAACCCGGCAGCCATCGCCAGCTCCTCGATCCGGGACAAGATCCTCCCCGCCACAGCCGCCAGCCTCTCCCGCTCCTCGGGGGAGGGCCTGACCCTGGCGAGGACCTCCTCAATCAGAGGTGAGAGGGAAGGATCCGATATCCTCGTAGATGGGGCCTCCGGGGGTGAGGGTGCTCTTCTTGAGGGAAAACTCCTCCACTCGGAACTCGCCGAGGTCGATCTCCCTGAAGGGGGCGAGCCTCTCGGCGAGGAGGGCGGTCGTCTCAGGGCTGGGCCTCGCGACCCGGGCGATGGTGGCGTGGGATGTGAACTTCCGCTCCTCCCTCGGAAAGCCCAGGGGGACCAGGGCCTCCTCGACGGCGGAGAAGAGGCCCTTAAAATCGCCTTCAGCGCCGATCCAGACGACCCTGATCGACCTGCCGGGAAAGGCCCCCACGCCCCCAACCCTGGCGGTGAAGGCCGGGCGTCTCACACCCCCGAGGGCTTCGACGACCCGGTCCACCTTCGGAAGGGGGACGTCCCCGAGGAACTTGATCGTCACGTGGATGAGGCCGGGCTTGACCAGCCTCACCCCCGGCAGGTCCATCTCTTTCTGGACCTTTGCGATCTCTTCGCGCATCGAATCTGGGAGGTCGACGGCGACAAAGGACCTGATCCCCTTCTCCGGTCCGGTGCGCCTCTCAGGCTTCGCGCCTTTCTGAGCCATCCTCTACCTACCGCAGAACGCCGCCCTGGCTCGCGGAGGTGACGGACCTGCTGTACCTGGCCAGCATCCCCTTCGCCACCTTCGGCTCTGGCGGCTTCCAGGCGGCCTTCCGTCTCTCGATCTCTGAGGCGTCCACCAGAAGGTCGATCCTCCGGGCGTCGATGTCGATTCTGATCTCGTCGCCGTCCTCTACGAGAGCGATCGGGCCGCCGACGGCCGCCTCGGGGCAGACGTGGCCGATGCAGGGACCCCTCGTACCGCCGGAGAACCTGCCGTCGGTGATCAGGGCGACGGAATTCCCGAGGCCGATCCCCTGGATCGCCGAGGTCGGCGAGAGGGTCTCCCTCATGCCGGGGCCGCCCTTGGGCCCTTCGTACCTGATGATGACGACGTTTCCGGCCACGACCTCGCCGCCGACGATCCCCGCCAGGGCCTCCTCCTCGGAGTTGTAGACCTTGGCTTTGCCGGTGTGCTTTCTCATCTCCTTCGATACAGCCGTCTGCTTGACGACCGACCCCTCGGGGGCGAGGGACCCCTTCAGGATCGCGATGCCGCCCTCAGGATGAACCGGCGCATCGAGGGTCGCCACCACCTTCGCGAAGGTCTCGGGGTTCGCGGGCTTGAAGGCCGCGATCTCCTCGCCGAGGGTCCTCCCCGTGACGGTGAGGACGTCGAGGTTCAGCTTCGACTGAAGCCTCTTCATGACGGCGGGGATCCCCCCGGCCCTCTCCAGGTCGAGGATGTGGTAGGGGCCCCCGGGCCTGAGGTTGACCAGGTGGGGGGTGTCGCGGCTCAATCGATCGAACTCGTCGAGATCGAGGTCGATATCGAACTCCGAAGCCACCGCAGGTATGTGGAGGGCGGTGTTGGTGGACCCGCCGATGGCCATGTCCATCCTGATGGCGTTCTCTATCGACTCGGGGGTCACGATCTTCCTCGCGGTGATCCCCCTCTCGATCAGCTCGACGATCTTGAGCCCCGACCGCTTCGCGATCCTCATCTTCTTTGCGTCGGCGGCGTGGGCGGTCGCAGAGCCGGGAAGGCTCAATCCGAGGGTCTCCGTGAGGCAGGCCATGGTGTTGGCGGTGAAGAGGCCGGCGCAGGACCCGGCACCCGGGCAGGCATGGTTCTCCAGGACCTCCAGGACCTCGCCCCCCTTCTGCCAACCCTCGAAGACGTCGATCAGGTCCAGCTCCTTGTCGCAGGCGAATCCGGGGTACATGGGTCCGCCGGTGACGGCTATCGCCGGAAGGTCGAGCCTCCCCGCCGCCATCAGGTGGCCGGGGACGATCTTGTCGCAGGATGAGATCAGGACCATGCCGTCGAGCTGGTGGGCCTCCACCATCACCTCGATGGTGTCCTCGATGATCTCCCGGCTGGGGAGGGAGTACTTCATCCCCCGGTGGCCCATGGCGATGCCGTCGCAGAGGCCGATGGTGTGAAACTCAAAGGGGACCCCCCCCGCCATCCTGATCCCTGCCTTGACCGCCTGGGCTATCTTGTCCAGGTGAATGTGGCCCGGTATGAACTCGTTCCAGGAGTTGACGACCGCGACGAAGGGGCGGTCCATCTCCTCATCTATGAGGCCGGTGCCCTTGAGGAGGGCCCGGTGGGGCGCCCTCCCCGGCCCGACCTTGGTGATATCGCTTCTCATGAGAAGAACCTCGAAAGGGGATTTGAGCGCTGCGTCCTTAAGTCTTCCGCGGTCAGAGGGGCGGGGTCGCCGAAACCATCATCCGGGGAAGAAAGGAGCTGCTCTATAGAGGCCTCAGCCTCGGGCACAGCAGCTTTCATCCGGCTCGAAAAATCGGAGATCTCATCTCTTATATATTCGCGATCCCTCTGAACGAGTGGTGACAGAATGGACTCTTACCACCTCTTTCTCCTCCTTTTGGCGCTGTACATAGCGGCGCTCATAGGCATCGGGCTCCGATCCTCCCGAGGGCAGAGGTCCGTCGAGGACTTCTGGCTGGCGGGGCGCGAGATTGGAGCCGCCAACATCGGCCTATCGGCTGCGGCATCCTGGCTTACGGCTTCCGCCCTCCTCCTCGCGACCGGCCTCTTTCTATTCATAGGCGTGGGGTCGATCTGGGTCTGGGTCTTCCCCAACGTCGCGGGGCTTCTGATCATCGCAGCGATCGCGAAGAGGGTCAAGAATATCCCCGCCATGACCCAGCCGGAGCTCCTCGAGATCAGGTACCATCCCATAGTCAGGGCCCCGGTGGCGGTGGCGATAGCCATCACCATGGCCCTCTTCGCGGTGACCGACTTCATCGGGTTCAAGCTCGTCCTCGCGACCTTCTTCGGGGTGTCTCCCCTCTACGCGGTCCTGATGATGGCCGTCGCAGTATCGATATACGTCAGCCTCGGGGGCTTTAGGGCCGTAGTGTGGACCGACGCCGTCCAGTTCCTCTTCCTCGCGGGGGTCGCCGTCGGCGTCGCCTTCCTCGCGACGAGGGCGTCGGTGGCCGGCGGGACGACCCTCGCCACCGCCTCCGCTTCCCTCGGGACCGACTGGTGGAACCTCTTCATCCTCGGGGGCGTCGCCGGAGCCCTCGTCCTCCAGCTCGCCCTCCTGCCGGGATGGGTCGCCGAGCAGGACCCCTGGCAGAAGATCTGGGCGGCCCGGGACGAGAGGGCCGCGAGGCGTGGCCTCGTCCTCGGCGCCGCCCTCCTGGCGGTCGTCTACCTCGCCTGCCTCGTCGCCGCCGTCGCCCTCCGAGGGATCTATCCGATGCCCGCAGGCGAGATCGAGGCCGAGATGCTCTACCTCACCTTCATCCAGGAGAGCCTCCCCGGCGGCCTCGTCGCCCTCTTCGCGATAGGGTTTGCCGCCGCCTCCATGTCCTGCGCCGACACCTTCGCGACGTCCGGAGCCTCCTGCATCTCCCGGGACATCGTCCAGAGGCACATCAGGCCCCAGGCGAGCATGAAGGAGATGATGGTGATAAACAGGGCCCTCGTCATCGTCATGATCGCCATCTCCGCAGGCGTGGCCCTCCACGTCGAGAGCATCGTCGAGGCGGTGCTGATCGCGACGGTGATCGGGACCACATCCTACTTCTTCCCGATCATCGGCGGCCTCTTCTGGAGGCGGGCGACCCGCTGGGGCGCCCTCGCGGCGGTGATCGTCGGCGGAGGGACCCAGATCGCCCTGATATCCTACGAGAAGTTCTTCCTGAGAGCGCCCCTGGAGACGGCGATGCCCGAGATTGCCGCGAGCGGCATCCTGGCGGAGCATGGAGTTATCATAGGCCTCTCCCTCAGCGCCCTCGTCTTCGTCGGGGTCTCCCTCGCGACGGCGAGGCCTGAGGCGGCGAGGTTAGCCCCGTTCTTCCCCGACGTCGGGAGGGAGGTATACGGCGACGGCGCCCTCAACGCCGACCGGACCGATCCGGAATACGGGAGGATCGCTTCGAAGATCGAGGAGAAGGTGACGGGGGAGAGGGCCCACCTCCACCTCCGCCTCGACGTCGCGCCGATCCTCGCCGACGGCGGCAGGATCGAGGAGAAGCTCGAATGGAGCGAGTTTCTCGACAGGCTCCAGGCCGATCATCAGTCCTGGTTTGAGCTCACCGGGAAGGACACCATCTACCGGCTGACCCAGGCGGACATGCTCGCCTCGGTGAAGATGGTCCGGGGAGACCGGCTCTCGATCTGGCTCTCGGCGGAGCCGAAGAGGGAGATGATCGATAGGCAGAAGGACGAGATCTACCTCTCCTATCGGGAGATCGAGGAGACCCTCCTGGGGCTCGGCCTCTCGGCGACCCCCGCCGGGTGAGAAATATGAGAGACGGTCGGGAGAAGGTCGAGATCGCGGTGGTGGGGGCGGGGCCTGCGGGCTCGGCCGCCGCCGAGGCGGCGGCGAGGCTGGGGGCCGATGTCCTCCTGATTGAGAGGAAGAGGGAGATCGGAACCCCCGTCCAGTGCGGCGGCTTCCTGCCGGAGGCGAACGAGCTGGAGGCCCTACTCCCGAAAGCGAAGATCCCCGAGGCCCTGGCCGAGGTCCCCGAGGGGCTCATCCTCCACCGAACCCGGGTCCAGAGGATCTACGCCCCCTCGGGGAGGTCGAAGGAGTTTCCCGTCCTGGGGAGGGTCCTCGACCGGCGGTCCTTCGATCGCCACCTGGCCTGGAGGGCGGCGAGGGCAGGCGCCCGGGTCCTCGTCGACGTCAGGGCGGAGCTGTTGGAGGGGAGCCTCCGCCTCTCGGGTAGGGCCTCCGGGACGGTGGAGGCAGACGTGGTGATCGGAGCCGACGGGCCCGGCTCCGCCACCGCCCGAGGCGCGAGGTTGGCCGCAAGGCAGGAGGTGGGGGTCTGCCTGGAGTACGAGATGGCGGGGGTCGACATAGATCCCGACGCCGCGGAGATGTACTTCGGTGCGGGGTCCGCCCCCGGGGGGTACGCCTGGATCATACCTCTGGGCGAGGACGTCGCGAACGTGGGGGTCGGGACGAGGCCCACCTACCTCCGGGGCCGACGGCTTCGCGACCTCCTCGACTCCTTCATCTCGGAGCACCCGATCGCGAAAGAGAAGCTCCGGGGAGGATCCGTCACGGCGGTGATGCGGGGGCTCGTCCCCGCCGGAGGGATGCCGCCCGCGATCCAGGGGGGAAACGTCCTCCTGGCGGGAGACGCCGCGGGGATGGTGATGGCCACCTCCGGCGGCGGCATCCCCCTGGCGATGGTGGGGGGGCAGGCGGCGGGAGAGGTGGCGGCCCGGCACGTCGGGGGCACGGCCTCCCTCCGGGAGTACACGACGCGGATCGCGACGGAGATGGGCCGAGAGGTGGATAACTCCGTCAGGATCCGGGAGGTCGTCGACAGGATCATGAACAGCGACCGGCTGATGGACGCCCTCATCGCGACGATGCCCGCCGATCAGATGAAGGCCGTCATGAGGGGGCAGATCCCAGGGGCCCTGGAGAAGGTGGGGGACCTGGTCGCGGGCCGATGAGCCGCTGATCCCGCAAACGTTTCTTCAAGATCAAATCTTTTCTCTGGCTGGCGATACCTCAGACCGCGACGACGGCCATGGTGACCAGGATCAGGGAGGCTGTGCCCAGGACGTCCATCATGCTGGTGATGGTGGGTATAGTCACGTTGTCAGGATCGACGCCGATCCTGACGAAGAAGCAGGTGAAGTAGTAGGTGACGAGGATGGCGAGGATGGTGGTGAAGAGGCCGGCCAAGAGGCAGATCGTCAGGAGGTCTCCGAAGCCGAGGGCGTCCATCCCGAAGGCCCTAGATACGACGAAGGCGAGGAGGCCGAGGGTGGGAAAGAGGAAGGCGGAGAGGACGAGGGTGCAGCCGAAGTTTATCTTCGTCTCCCCCTCGATCCCTCCATTCATCTTGATCATCCCCAGGTGATACGCCGAGGTGAGCCGCGAGGATAGGATCCCCCCGAGGTTCCCGCCGACGGCGTTGAAGACCGGTATCAGCAAGAGGACCGTCGAGAAGGCGACGAGCATCTCCTCGTATATCCCCATGAAGAGCCCCGCCACGGTGCTGAAGAGGGTCGCGATCATCAGGACCGGCATCGACTGTCTCACTATCCTGGCCATCACCTGATGGTTTGAGCCGATGCTGTAAACCGCGGCGGCGGTCGAGATGAAGAGGAAGACGAGGGTCCCCGCCCCGGTGAGGGGCTGGCCGAGGGAGGTGACGAAGATGGCGGTCCCGAAGAGGATGGGTATCGTTATCACGTCCCCCGCCACGGTGATGAAGGGGACGGAGACGTTGTCGGGGTCCCACCCCCTCCTGAAGCTCTTCTCAATGACGAGGAGGGTGAACCCCAGGAGGATCAGGCCGGAGAAGACGCTGCTCAATACCGATATGAGGACCAGATCGTAGACGCCCAAGGTATCGAGGCCGACGGCGAGGCCCAACCCCTTCACCACCAGGGCTAGGATCACCGAGACCGAGAAGACCTGGACCGCGACCCCCCCCACCTGCTGGCGGAGGGGCTCGGACCTCGCGAGGGGTGGGGAGATCTCGCCGGTATGGAGGCTCGTACCAAGCCTCGCCCCGAAGGTCCCGAAGATGTTCCCCCGCATGTCGATGGCGCCGGGTATCAGAATTATCAGGCCTGGGTAGAGGGCCAAAAGATGGGACATCTTGGCGAGGGAGAAGCCCGCCACCATGGAGGTGACGGAGCAGATGACCAGGGCGAAGAAGCTCTGCTTAGCGATCTTGGATATCCTGCTGAGAGCTGGAACCAAGCCTCCGCCGACCCTCAGATCCGACGGCATGGCCACTAAAACCGAGTGATCCAGTGCTGCCCCCGTGGGCAGAATCACCCCCTCTTTCGCATCGAACTCGACCATCCGTCGAACCTCGCGGAGGTTTAGGCGGGGGCTCTGGCTGATGGGCCTCTTCTGCCATGCCGAATTCCTCTCTCATCTCATCCTTGCGCCTTCAATGATCCTCAAAAGACGGCACCGTTGGGAGATCTCGCCACGGAGCGACGGCCTCCTTCGATCTCCTTGACCGAAGGCCCCAAAGGGCTCTCCGGAAAGGAGGGCCCCCTCTTTGCAAAAGCGGACTCAGATCCGCAGGATTCGCGAACCGGGACGGCCTCCAAGCTCGATCTCCTATCAAAGGGCCGGAGGGGCTCATTCGGTGGAGGCGGTTCCCAGGAGATCTTCCACCGACTTTGAGCCCCGTTCGGCGATCTTGACGTTGATCTGACCTACGTCGGCCGAGATGTCGCGACCGTGGACCGACTTCCTCCTCCTCATGCCCTCCTCCGAAGGATGGTACCCGACTCCTCCAGCGACCAGGATCTTCCTCCTCTTGGAGCCCGGAAGGTCGCGGCGGAGGGGGAAACCCTCGCGGTCGCTTCCTCCGGTGATCTCTATGGTATAGCCGGGCATCCCGACGGCGTCACCGTCGATGACGTCGCCGATCTTGCGGCCGAGGAACTTGTTGGCGGCGGCGTCCTTAGCCTCCACCTGGTAAGCTTTCCCGCTCTGGGGATCACAGATAACGACTCTGAAGTCCATTTTTTCTCCTCGCAACTGAACAGGGCTCCACTAGGCCCCATCAACATATAAAACCTTATCCGGGGTCCAAATCCGGCCGGAGGCCCACCCCCTCACCCATCGCCGGACCTCGGCGGCTTCTCCTTCCCCGTCACAGGCCCGACCTCCGAGATGGCGCGGTGGGAAGGGATCTCCTCCAGGTACGACCCCTCGAGGAGGGGCCTGTCCACCACCACCGCGTAGATCCTGTAGACCGTCCCCTCCTCGACGTCACATCGGGTGGACCAACGGCCGTCGCGGTTCGGCAACACTCTTCTCCTCACCTCAAGGTGCTCGTCGTCGTATCGAACGAGGACGTATACCTGCCTTTTGCGGCCGCGGAGGCCGCTGGCCTGCCCCTCGATGAGGCCGGCCCACCGGTCCTCACCGTCGCGAGGGAAGCGTATCCTGATGGAGGTGGTGAGCCGCGACCTCGCCCACGTGGCTATGCTCCCCGATCCTATGAGGAAAGTGAGGAGGGCCACGAAGATCAATAGCTTCCTGTAGTTCGCCTCCAAGAAGTCGCCCTCGGCCGAGGGCGGAGGTCCGAGGTTGGCGGTGCCGTTCTCCTCCATGGAGGGCGGAGCCACCACCAGAACCGTGACGTTCTGCGGCCCATTCGAGACGTTTGTAGAGGCGGATGCCGGCTCTTTGGGGGTGAGGGATATGGGCATCGTCCCCCCTGAGGAGGAGAATTCGACGACGTTGAACCAGTTCCAGTAGCCTTCTAGATAGGCCTCTACGAGGTGGCTCTCCGGCTCCACCGTCGCGATGAAGGGAGTGATGCCGTAGAAGGCACCGTCGATGTAGACCTCCGCCCCGGAGGGGTCGGAGACTATGGGAACCCTGACGTAAGGGGGCTCGTAATCCTCGATCTGGAGCTCCGCGGTCTGAGATGGATCCGGAGGGGCATCCTCCTCGGATGTCGCCTCCGATGGACCTGGTGCCGCGGACTCCGACAGCGGGTCGGAGGGGGACGCCTCGAAATAGGCCGAAGAATCGGACGGCTCGGCTGAGGGCTTCGGATCGTCGGCACCGTTAGCCGAACTCATCTGGACCCGGTCGATCAGCTCGTCGATGTCGACGGCTCCGTCGCCTGGGGAGGCGATCCTGTAGATGGGCCTCGGGCTAGAGCCGATGTGGACGATCTCAGAGGCCGCGGACTGGCCAATTCCGGCGGCTGCGATGAAAATGGCTGCCAAAGCCACAGATATCAGGAACGAAGCCATCATGATCCGGGCTTCGCGAATCAAAATCCCCACACCAGATCCCTCGGCAAGGCAGGTCTTATACCCTGTGGTCCGTCTCAACGGAGCTCTCTCATCCTGCGATAGTCCTGAATCGAAGATATGGGCATAGTCCTGATCTCGATCCCCAGCTCCTCCGCCGCCACCACGGCGTTGACCCCGGCGCAATATACGATCCCCACCTTGCCAGCGCCGACGGGACACCCCATGTTCGGCTCTCCGGCCTCGCTGATCCTCATCAACCCATCGATCCCGGCTCCCTTTGCCTCATCCAAGAGCTCCTGGGCCTGATCTATGGCGGCGACCGGGATCTCCCTCAGGTTGGCCAAGAGAAAGCCGTTCCCCCGCCTTACCGCCTCGTCCACCCGGGTGGTCTTCCGCGACATCAAGACCCTCATCGGATCGAGGGAAGACCCGGCGTAAGCGAGGAGGTCGGTGAACTGCGATAGGGCCCCATCCCTGACCTCGACTACCCCCGCAAAGGTGGTGTTGACTGGAATTCCGCCCTGGAGGAGCATCCCGTCGACGGTGATGCTGCAGACGGTGGATACGCCGAGAAAACCTTCCGGTATCGGTACCGCCCCCATCTCCTCCCCCTCGTCCTGGATCAAGACCCGCCTGCTCACCGCAAACCCGGCATCAAAGACCTGCCTCATCGCCTCCATGGCCCTCTCCGAGTCCCTCTTATCCAGGAGGCTGGTGTTGACGACCACCCTGTTATCATCAGAACGCGGATCAAAGCTCGACCGGTACATGTACTCCTCGATCCGGGCGTTGACGAAGCCGATCCTGTCGTCCACCAGGGCGTCGGAGAGCTCCCGTTTCCCCAGGGGGGTGAGGACCCGGCCGCTGTAACCCTCCTTCTTGGTGAACCCCAGCTCGTCCATTATCTTGAGGTTGTACCGGATGGCCCGCTCCCCCACCTCGTAACCCCTGCTGGAGAGCTCGTCGGAGATGGCCCGCGCGCCGATCGGCTTGTCCGCCGCGTTTATCACCCTGATTATCTCGATCAGCCTCCTCTGGCTCGAATGGGGCTTGGGGATCAGCTTCATCTGAGATTCCCTGGCGGGGAAGTGGATATATATCTTATGCAGATAGATCTCCGAATTGGGCTCCTAGCCCGAGGGCGGGCATGAAGTCCCGTGGGGTAGTGGTCAATCCTGCAGGCCTTTGGAGCCTGGGACGGTGGTTCGAATCCGCCCGGGACTATAACTTCCGCCCTCGGGCCCCGAGAGCCGATCGGATCCGGCAAAGAAACGTACATATAGGGGGGGAAAGTCTGGGAGATGGTGGCCCGGCCGCCCAGGATCGGGCCCCCCCATCCAGTGCTCCGGTAGTGTAGTCCGGCCAATCATTCCGGCCTTTCGAGCCGAAGACCCGGGTTCAAATCCCGGCCGGAGCATAGGGCCATTTTTCCGGCCTCCAAGAAGGGCCTTTCCATGGACCTCACCTAGATGAGGGGGCGAGGCGACCGTTTCCTCTCTCGAAGCCCGATGGGGGAGGCCGCGCCCGGTGGCGGCTGGCGCTCTCCCTTCATCGACCCTCTTGATGTCGTTTCAGCCGGCGGCCTACCAATGGTGTAGTTAATATTCTATAATTGTCTCGGGGCTTCTGGACGAAAAAGTATAACTACTTGAATGCAAAAGCAGGATTCATATCATGCTGTCGAGACTACATAACCCGTTTCGCAGTGTGAAATCTGAGCGGGCTGCTATGTCGGCGGATTCGCCAGGATGGGAGCGCCGCGACTTATCGATCAACAGTATAGGTGGGAGAACAACGAGGAGAGAACTAGCTATTTTGTTGGTAGCTTGCATCGCCCTGGTGGGGATGTCCTGTGCTGCCAACTACATGTACGAGAAGGCCAACATCAAGGGCGTTGGCTACAAGAACGTTGAGACCATCATTCAGACTCAGCCCGGCCTTGCTGGAAACAAGCTGGTCGAGAAGGAGTCTGGAAGCGGAAACGTCATCACCGAGAGGACCGAGATCGAGGCCGAGAGGGACCCCTTCGGGCCCAAGTGTGATAACCCCAAGAAATGGGATTGCTGCGTAGACTACATCAACTTCACGAAGGAGGCCGAGTTTGAGTACATGCCTGTCAGCTACCAGACCGGCACCTACGACCAGAAGTGGATCGAGAAGCTCTGCGTCCAGAACTACTACATCGGAGCCGTTGTGGTCGAGATGTACACCCACGCCGAGCACCTCCAGAAGAACACCGAGGTGAAGACGAGAAGGGATTGCGAAGTCTTCGACGATCCATATGATGAGACCGACGGCTGCGACGACACCTGCGTCGGCTGCGGAGACTGCACCGGGGCCCTCGAGGCTAACTTCAACTCCAACGTCATCGGCGTCGCCCACATCGGCTGGCTCTCGAAGGACGTCGCAACAAACTGCAAGGGCCGCCACTACGAGTGGGGTCGGTCCGTGGAGGACCTGACGGGCGTCTTCTCCATCGAGAAGTTCATCCAGCTCTGGGGCAACGGAACCTGCGGCGACGTCCAGGTCGACTGGCTGCCTTGCATTTAAGTTCGGGCCCTCGTTAGGCTGCCTCGACACCAAATCGAGGCGGATCCCACCTCTTTCTTAGTCCTTCTACATTTGGGAAAATTGTCGATTTTATTGGGTTAGATGATGACGAGGATTTGACAAAGACCGATGCCTTTCCTGCCGATCCTTCCGGGATACGGGCTCATTAGCCCCACCAGCTCCTGTCGAAAGGTTGAACTAGATGGCCCCTTTTGTAGCTGGATGAACGAAGGTGGTCTTATTTGCAGTTGCTGTTGATCCACTCCGATTACATAGAGTTTGAGGCGAAGAGGCCGACCCCCGTCGCCGAGAAGGTGGAGGAGGCCGAGAAGTCGGGACGGCTGGAGGAGGCGCTCTGCGCCTTCATCGCCGTCGAGAAGATGGACGAGGACGATATCCCGGCGGCGATCGCCGCGGGAGCAAAGGAGATCGCCGCCGTCGCCGATCAGGTCAAGGCGGAGAGGGTCATGCTCTACCCCTACGCCCACCTCAGCCCCCACCTATCCACCCCCAAAGCCGCCGTCGAGGTCCTCCGGGGACTGGAGGAGGCCCTCCGACAAGATCGCGAGGTGGCGAGGGCACCCTTCGGCTGGTACAAGGCCTTCAAGCTGAGCTGCAAAGGCCATCCCCTCTCAGAACTCTCCCGATCGATCAGGGTCGGCGAAGGCGCCGGCGGCGCGGCGCCCACGGGGACCGCCGTTGGAGGGAGGCCCCAGGAGAGGGAGGAGGTAGTCTCGGAGGCCCTCAAGGCCGAGGAGAAGGCCGTCTCCATCTGGAGGATCATGACCCCTGACGGCTCGATGGCAGAGCCGGAGAAGTTCGACTTCGATGGCTATGAGAACCTGAGAAAGTTCGTCAACTACGAGATCTCCAAGAGCAGGGCAGTCGAGGCCGTCCCCCCCCACGTCGAGCTGATGCGGCGGCTGGAGCTCGTCGACTACGAGCCCGGCTCCGACTCGGGGAACATGAGGTACTACCCGAAGGGGAGGCTCGTAAAGTCCCTCCTGGAGTCTTACGTCCTGGAGAGGGCGGCGGAGATGGGGGCGATGGAGGTGGAGACCCCCATCATGTACGACATGAACCACCCAACCCTCAAAAAATACCTGGACAGATTCCCGGCAAGGCAGTACTCGATCGAGGCGGAGAAGAGGAGCTTCTTCCTCCGATTTGCCGCATGCTTCGGCCAGTTTCTGATGAGCCACGACATGACCCTCTCCTACAAGTCCCTCCCCCTCAAGATGATCGAGATGACCCGCTACTCCTTCCGGCGGGAGCAGCGCGGAGAGCTCGTGGGCCTCCGGCGGCTCCGGGCCTTCACCATGCCCGACATGCACACCCTCTGCGCCGACATGGTTGGAGCGACCCGAGAGTTTGAGAATCAGTATAGGACCTCGATCTCGGTCCTCAAAGAGGCGGGCCTCGACCTCGACGACTACGAGGTGGCGATCAGGTTCACAAAGGAGTTCTACGACGAGAACCGGGAGTTCGTCGAGGGGCTCGTCAGGATCGTCAACAAGCCCGTCCTCATCGAGATGTGGGAGGAGCGGTTCTTCTACTTCGTCCTCAAGTTCGAGTTCAACTTCGTCGACGCCCTCGACAAGGCCTCCGCCCTATCGACGGTCCAGATCGACGTCGAGAACGCCGATCGTTACGAGATCGACTACACGGACGTCGAGGGTGCCCTCAAGAGGCCGATCATCCTCCACTGCTCCCCGAGCGGCGCCATCGAGCGGCTGATGTACGCCCTCCTGGAGAAGGCCCATCGGGTCTCCACCGAGGGGAAGGTCCCGATGCTGGCGACCTGGCTATCGCCGACCCAGGTGAGGGTGATCCCCGTGGCAGAGCGCCACCATCCCCGGGCCGAGGAGGTCGCAGAAGCCCTCGGCTTCAGGACGGACGTCGACGACCGGGACGAGACCGTCGGCAAAAAGATCCGGGACGCGGGCCGGGAGTGGGTGCCCTACGTCGTCGTCATCGGAGACTCGGAGCTCGAGTCCGGGAAGCTTGCGGTCACCATCCGGGCCGAATCGGAGCCGAAGCGGCCCGCCAAGGTCGAGATGACCGCCGAAGACCTCAAGACGAGGATCTCGGCCGAGACGGCGGGAAAGCCGACCAAGAGGCTGCCTCTGCCGATGAGGCTCTCGGAGAGGCCTCGGTTCATCTGAGGGGTGGGTCGGCCCCTGCCCTCAAGATTCAGCCACCAGGGACCCTGATCACCATTAGGAAACCGCATCAACTCTTCCATCCTCCGCCGATGGAAGACGGGCCCTCGCCCTTTGGTGGGGGGGGCGGGACCCTCCGCAAAACCACCGCAAAGCCTATTATCCTCGAGAATCTCTCCGGACGATCTATGGCAAATCTGAACGTGGCGATCCTCGGCCCCCAGGGCTACGCCAAAGAGGTCGGGAAGAAGGGGACCTCCACCGACATCACCTTCTACAACTTGAAGCGGGGCGAGAGCACCGTCACCATCGTCGAGCCGACGAGGTACCCTGAGAGGCTGGCGCCTCTCTTCTTTGCGGCATCCCTAGCCAAAAAGGCGATCCTCGTCGTCGATGCGATCGACGCCGCCTTCGGCGAGTCGGTGATCATGCTCCAGGCCCTCGGCATTAGGGAGGGCTACCTCATCCTCCGAAACTACCTCGATGCCGGCAGGATAAAACCCGTGATCAAGGGGACGGTCCTGGAGGGGTACGAGCAGATCGAGGACGACCCCATCACTCTCCGGGAGAGGCTCCTCGACGAGGCGGACCGGCTCAAAGAGGCTCCTCCATCCCCGGAGGAGCGGGGGGGCGCCATCCCCGTCGACCACTTCTTCAACGTCCGGGGGATAGGGACCGTCATCCTCGGGACGGTGGCCGAGGGGGTCATAAGAAAGCACGATTCCCTGAAGGTCCTTCCAGGCGATAAGGTCGCCCAGGTCCGGTCGATCCAGAAGCACGACGACGACTTCGACTGGGCCCAGGCCGGGGACCGGGCGGGGATCGCCCTCAAGAACATCGAGGCTGATGAGCTGGACCGGGGGGCGGTCCTCGCCACCGACGACGCCCTCCAGTCCGAGGCGAAGATCTCTGGAAGGGCGGAGCTGATCCGCTATTGGCCCGCGCCCCTGAAGGAGGGGATGGTTCTCCACGTTGGCCACTGGATGCAGTTTCTCCCGGCGAGGGTCTCATCCGTCGAGGCGGGGGACGACTGGAGGAGCCCCCTCCTGGGCCTCGATCTCGACAAGCCCCTCGTCTACCGTTCTGGCGACAGAGCCGTCGTATGCCAGCTGGAGGGGAGCAAGCTCCGGATCGCCGGGACCCTGGAGCTTCCCTGAGCCTTATCTCGTCTTTTTTGCATTTTGTTCTGATCTTGCGAGCTCCTTTTTCGCTCCTCACTCCACCAAGACGGCGGTCCCGGAGGCAGAGACCATCAGCATACCGCTCCCCTGCCCCAGGGTCTCGTAGTCGAGGTCGACGGAGAGGATGGCGTTGGCTCCAAGCCCTTGCGCCTCCTCCGCCATCTCGGAGAGGGCGATCTCCTTCGCCTTCCGGAGCTCCTTCTCATAAGCCCCCGACCTTCCTCCGACGATGTCCCTGATCCCGGCGAAGAGGTCCTTGAAGATGTTGGCGCCGAGGATCGCCTCGCCGCTGACGATGCCGAAGTACTTTACAACTCGCTTGCCATCTACGTTGGGGGTAGTTGATATCAACATGGTATCCCTTCCCGCCTCTCCTGACGACCTCGTTGTTAATCATCCTGGCGCTGGAGGCCAGGATCATCGCCCTTCGAGGGGTTCGAAAGATGGCATCAAAAAATGATAGGCTAATGAGAGGGGCCCGGGATCGGCCTCTCCCCTAGTTCTGCCGGAGCCCCTCCTGCCAGCGGAGGAGCCTCTCCTGGACGACGTACCTGAAGGTCCGATCGATGAGGAGGCCGAGGAAGCCGAGGACGATCATGTAGAGGAAGACTAGGTCCATCATGTGGAGGGAATAGTAGTCCCAGAGCCTATAGCCGAGGCCACTCCTCGTCGACGCCCCGAACATCTCGGCGGCGACGATGCACATCCAGGCGATCCCCATGGCGATCCTGATGCCGGCTGCTATCGACGGCAGGGCCGAGGGGAGGGCGACGTACCTGATGAGGTCCCGGTTCCGGGTCGCCCCCAACACCATCGCCGACTCAACGTAGACCCGAGGGACGGACCGGAAGCCGACGTAGGAGTTGATCAGGATCGGAAAGACCGCCCCCACGAAGACTATGAACCCCGCCGCGTGGGGCGTCAAGCCGAACCAGATGATGGCGAAGGGGATCCAGGCGAGGGGAGGGATGGGCCTGATCAGCTCCACGATGGGGTCGAAGATCCGATCGGCGACCCGGGACCAGCCCATGGCCATCCCTATGGGCAGCGCCACCAGAAGGCCCGCCGCCATGCCGATGGCGAAGTGGACTAGGCTGACCCGGAGGTCGACCCAGAGGATCGTCTCCCACTGGCGTAGGAGGGCGTCGACGACCTGGAGGAAGCTGGGGAGCTTGAGGGGGTTTGCTATGGCGACGGCCAAGAGCTGCCAGACGACGACGAACCCCATCACCGAGAGGGCCTCGACCCCGTGCTCCGCCGCCCCCTCCCTCAACCTCTCGCCGAGCCTCAATCCCGATCCTCCACCATCTTTCATCGTCAGCCTCCTCTCCCTACCTTCTCCATCCCTCGCATCTTCCTCCTCTTTCTCTCTTCCCGATCCCTTCTGCTATGCCGTCTCAGCCCTTCACCCTGTTGTAGAAGGAGGTGTCGAAGAGGTCGTCCTCCTCGAGGAGCTTTCCGCCGGTGTATCCCAGCTCGTAGTTGACCCGGGCAAACTCCGTCACCGACGGGATGATGACGTGGGGATCGCTGATCCAGGCGCCATCCCAGCTCTTGATCGACTGCTCTATCACCGTCAGGTTCTGATTCGTCTTCGCGGCGTATATCTCAGCCGCCCGATCGGGGTTCTCGTTGATGAACTCGGTGGCCCTGATGTGTGTCTTGACGATCTGCTCCACCAGCTCCGGCTCCTCCCTCATCAATTCGCCGCTGACGACGAGGCAGCAGCAGGCGTGGTCGGGCCACATCTCACCGGAGGCGACGACGACTTTGCCGTTCCCCCCAAGCTCGATGATGGCAGGGGATGGGTGGGGAAGGAATACGGCGTCGACCCGGTCCGCCGATATGGCGGTGACGGCAGCTCCGGGGTCCATCGACTTTATGTCGAGGTCCGCAGGGTCGACGCCGCTCTCCTGGAGCCACTTTCTGAAGACGGTGTCCTGGATCGAGCCTGGCGGGAAGGTGGCGACCGTCAGGCCGACGAGGGACTCGGGGCCAGCGTACTCGATCTCGGGTCTGACGACGAGATCTGACCCGTTCTTCTGGACGGCGGCGACGATCTTGGCGTCAAGCCCCTGGGCTATGGCGCTGATCGGCGGGGCGGCGCCGACGTAGGCTATGTCGAGGCTTCCGCCGAGCATCGCCTGCATCTCAGGGGGTCCCGAGGGGAACTCGAAGTCCTGGACCTCCTCGATCCCGAAGGGCTTCAGGTCCGCGAGCCACCACCCCTCCTCCATCGACACCATCTCAGCGACCTGATGGGTGCTGGGCTGGTAGCCGATCCGCAAAGTGGTCATCTTGGCCTTATCTGAATCGGTCCCGACGCAGCCGAGGGCGACGAGGGCGACGAGGCCAGCTGCCAGGGCTGCGATGATAAGATCTCTCCTCAAATGTGATCACCACCGAGAGAGAGCATGGGGTCAATATAAAGCGTTTTCCGACGAGACCGATATATAATCCCAAAAGTACTAATAACTTGGAATTATTCTACAATTAGATGACATACGCCGAGAAGCTGATGAAGGCGGCCTTCATCTCCGACGAGAAGCTCCGGGAGGCGATGAAGGAGGTCCTATCGGAGATGGGGCTCTCCGCCCGAGAGTTCAGCGCCGTCTCCTCGATCCCCCAGTCCACCCTCTACAAGATCATGTCCGGCCACCGGGAGCCGAACATCACCACCCTCCGGCAGATCGTCAAGACGATCCGGGAGATCGAGGGCTCCGAGACCGGCTTCATCGCCGTCATCGCCGCCCGTCCCGTCCTCGACGAGATCAAGGAGAAGAGGATGAAGATCGGGGAGAGGCTCCTCGTCCTCCGGGAGTACTCGGCGACGAACATCGAGGAGGCGATCGTCGCCGCCGTCCGGGCAGAGAGGGACGGGGCCGCAGCCCTCGTCTGTGCGCCGATCGTCAGCCCGACGGTCGAGAAGCTTCTATCGATCCCGGTCGCGACGATAATCCCGAGGGACAGCCTCGTCCGGGCGATCGAGGTGGCGGCAAGGAAGATCGAATGAAAAGAGAGGGGTGAGGGGTCCCGAGGGGGACGCAATGGCTCCGGAGGATCTCGAAAGGCTTTTATTGGTGGGAGGTGGAATACCCGGCATAAAGGGTATTGTGGGGTTAATTCATGAGAACAGTATTACCATTGGCCTTCGTGGCCCTCATCGCTGCCAGCACCGCCGCCTTCGGCATCGAGCCGGTGACCGTCGGCGGAGATTTCGGAACGGCATGGCTTAAGAACCTCCCCTACCAGCCCGCAGCCGACACAGACGGAAACGACACCGGCCTCTGGAGCTGGGGGAGCACGCCCCGGTGGATGAACGTCGTCAACGGCACCGTGGAGCCGAGGCTCATCGGAGCCACCAACACCAATTACACAGGCATAGCGTGGCTCGGAGAAACGCCCATCGGCACGCCGGTGAGTTACAGTATTTCTGATAGGCCTGTGGACTTCCTGTACCCATCTTATTCTGAAGATCCCTGGATCCAGGCCCAGCTCTCCGGAAGGGTCGTGAGGACTAGCCTCAAAGAGATGAAGGAGTTGGGATACCTATAAAACAATAGCAAAATGACCATCAACAGGATCGATCTGGAGGATCTCCTCCATAGGCTCCGGGAGGTCCACCCCGACCTCAGGCCCATCTCCGCCGGGGATGTGGTGGTGGCGAACTGGGTGAGGCTGAAGTGCAGGTACGGGTGCAAAGCCTACGGGAAGCACCTGGGCTGCCCACCCTACTCGCCGACGCCGGAGGAGACCCGGAAGGTGCTGGAGGAGTACTGCATGGGGGTCGTCGCCCGGTTTGAGGCGGTGCCGGACCCCGCCGTACCGCCCCAGCGGCTCCACCACCATCTCTGGGGATCGATCAAAGCCGTCCACGAGACGATATTCCAGCTGGAGAGGTCTGCATTCCTCGCCGGCTACTACAAGGCCTTCGGGTTCAACGCCCTGCCTTGCACCTTCTGCGAGACCTGCATCCCCGAGGAGAGGGAGGGGGCGGTCGATCCCACCGAAGGCAGGAACTGCAGGCACAAGGATAGGGTGAGGCCCTCGATGGAGGCCTGTGGGATCGACGTCTTCGCCACCTTGGAGAGGGCAGGATACGACCTCGCGGTCCTCGACTCCTACTCGAAGGGGGCCGCCCTCTTCGGCCTCGTCCTCCTCGATTGAGGCCGAGGCTGGCGGAGGAAGCTCGAGATTCTCTGCTTCCCCCATCCTTCTCAATTTCTCCTCGCTTCCCCCACGCCACTGTCCTCTCCAGTCCAGCAGCCTTCCGTCTCATCCTTCCGATATGGCGAGGAGGAGGCCGGTGGGGTCGAGGAGACCTCGGGGCCTTCCGGGACCAAACCAGTTCCCGTCGGATTACCTCTCCGATGGCTCGGGCCGCCTGGAGTAGAGCTCGAGATGGAGCATGGATAGCGCCCCCTCATCTCTGAGGGAGCGGATGTAGGCTGGGGCGTCCTCTCCGATCATCTCAGGGTCCAGGACCGTTCCGACCCGCCTTTTCCCCGCCGGAAGGGGCCAGGCCCCTTCCCTTGAAGACGGCTCTGCGTTCATATATGATCCAAGAGCTCTGCGATCGATCCGAGGATCAGGTCGGGGACGATCCCCGACCGATCCACCGCCTCCGCCCTGTACTTCCCCGTCCGAACGAGGATCCCCATCATCCCGGCGGCCTTTGCGCCCCCGACGTCGGAGGTTATGTCGTCGCCGATCATCGCCGCCTCCTCGGCGGATGCGCCGAGGTCCCTGAGGGCGACCTCGAAGAACTGGGGGGAGGGCTTTCCCACCACCTCGGCTTCTACGCCGGAGGCGTACTCCAGGGCAGAGACGAAGGGGCCGGCGGCGAGGTTGAGGCCCTCAGCTCCCATCCAGTGCCTGTCCTTCTCCAGGGCGATCATCTTCGACCCGTCCATCACCAGCCTGAAGGCCCGGTTAAGCCGTTCGTAGGTGAAGTCCGCCTCCGTGTCCCCCACCACCACGTAATCAACTTTCTCATCGCTGACAACGACGCCGGCATCCTCGAAGTCGTCCAGGACGTCCCGCCTCGTGATGAAGAAGCACCTCCTTCCCATCTCGGACCGGAGCCGCTCGGCGGCGACCACGGCGGGAGTGAGGATCTTCTCCTCAGGGATCTCAAACCCCAGGCCTGCGAGGAACGTGGCCAGGGTCCTCCTGGACTTCGAGGTGGTGTTGGAGATGAACCTATACCGATACCCCATCTCCTCCAGCCGGGCGAGAGTCTCCTTCGCTCCGAAGATGGGGTTTTTGTCCACGTAGAGGACCCCGTCCAGATCTATGAGAAAGGCCTTCGCATCGATCGTTTCCATTCCTCCGCGGAGTTTGAGATCTCTTCGATCCGTTCAATATGGCCGACCCCTACAAATCCGGCGAAGAGGGGAGCCTGGCATGCACCTCCAGCAATGCTTTTGCCGCTTCAGCACTTCCAGAGAGGCATCGAAAGGTGCCGGTACCTCAGACGGCTCCTAGAATAGAAGGTTCTGAGGCGGCCTGACTCCCTCGGTGCGGGGACCTGACCGAATGGTAGCAACTCCACGCTGATAGACGGTCGGCCGGGGGGCTTCAGGTCATGGACATCAGCTCAAGGCGCACCCTGTCCGCCCCTTCGGAGGAGGACTCCGCCTCCTTCCTCTCTCCCGGCTCCTGATCCTCTGGGATGTAGGAGAGGTAGAGCTTCCGCCTCTTTCCCTGGGTGAGCTTGACGTGGACCGGGTCCATCTCGACGGCCCGCTTCATCACCGTTATCACCGTCGTCTTGTTCAGGCCTAGCATCTCGACCAGCTCGCTGGTGGTGTATCTTCCGGGCCTCTCCCTCATCAGGTCTATCAGGGTCGCGGTGTGGCCGTCGAGGGCGTTCCCCTCGGAGACCTTCGGAGGCCGAGCTACGGTGGACCGGGTCTGTCTAGTCTTCATCTGGCTTTTGAGATCTGCCACCTCCTTTGAGAGGTGGTCCACCTGGTCGATCAGCCTCCCCAGAAGATCTACATCCTGCTGCTTTGTGCTCAGCATGTTGGAGATGTTCTCCACGGCCATGATGAGTCCCATCATCGCCTGATTCTCTTCCAGGTCTCGCTCACTTTCAGACACTTTGTTTTTGTACACTTCTAAAAGTTCTTCGAACATTACTTCCGATCCCCTTATCTCGACCTTTGGATCTCGTTCTTAATCTAGTCCCCTCTTCAGTGGTGTTTAAAATGCCCTCAATCTAACGTGGTCACAATTCAAGTATAAATAGCTTTCTTTAATATTGAAGATGAAAGAGACCTCTGCTAATTTCAGACCGCATTGTTGTCAACCTATGAGAATATTGCCGATCTTTGACATAAAATGATTTTTTTTCCCAACCCCTCTCTTCAGAGGAGCAGATCCTCAAAGTGCTATCCCACCATCTCCAATAGCCGTCCCCTCACCAGCCCTGGAAGCCCTCCTATGTCGTCGATCACCTCGTCCGCTGCCTCGAAAAGCTCCATCGGAGGACGGGTGTCCTGCTGGACCGTCAGGACCCCCAGATCTGCGGCCTTGAGAGCGTACTGATCGTTCAACCCATCTCCCACCATTACCACCATTCTGTACTCGTTCTTCAGCTCCTCGACGATCTCCCCTTTCTGCCGGGGCCTGGAGGCGGGGTATATCCGCTCCCTCTTTATCCCCCAGCACTTGGTGAGGACCGAGAGGCTCCGCATGCTGTCTCCAGAGGCGACGTAGATCTCGGCCCCCATCGCCTCCAGCTCCGACAAAACCGCCTCCAGGGATGGGAAGGGCCTGCCTCCGGTGCTGATGGCGTGGGTAACCTCTCCCGCCTCCACGTCCACTATCAGACCCGAGGTGTAGTAGAACCCCGGGCATCGGGCGCATACCTCCGCCAGGGCCTCCTGGAGGTTGGCCACCACCGCCCCGGAGCGGAGGAGGACCGATAAAGCCTCGTCATCGGATACGGGAAGGCGGGAGCAGCTCACCATGACGTTCCCCTCCCTCCCCCGGAAGAAGGCCCCGAGGGGCATCTGGGGCGGAGCCCCCAGAATCTCCTCGGGATGGAGCTGGGGGATCACAAGAGCCCTCCTTCCCCCCTCCATCACCAGCTCCATCGTGACGACCCCCTTCATGAGGCCGTCCTTGGAGATCTCCTTCGCCACCCGGTACATCTCCAGCATGGTGCCAGCAACGTCAAATACCACCGCCAGATCGCCGGACATTGTAGGGGACTGTAAAATCGAAGGCGAGATCAAACTATCGGTCTGGATCGGGGCAAATCGTCCGCATCAAAACCACATCCAGGATCAGATCCCATTTTAGGGATCGAGCCATTGTCCCGTTTCTGACCTGTATCCGGGATCAGACCTCCCATAAATCCGAATCGGGAGCGAGAACCTTCCCCAGCTCTGGATTAGACTATCCTGGACCCCGGACCAGAAGCTCCGGAGACCGAAACCCTTATATAAGACAGATGCCGTAGTGGTATACGGCAGTTGTCGGCTGCCAATCCTCCCTCCTATACCCCCTCCATTCTTTTTTTTTCTTCTGGATAAAAGCATCAACAACTTCCAAATTCCAATATAATCAGACCCTTCAGTCTCAATAGATCCTAGGAGGATCTGATCCCCTCCTCCTAAAGGCAGGTGGCGAGGGGAGGTTAGGGGAGGTTAAAATAAGGAGGAGGTCCAGGATGGAGATAATAAAATGGGAGGAATGACCCTTGAAGAGATATCGAGCCATCTTCCATCTTGCAGAGAAGGACCGGGCCAGCCTGGCCCTGAACAACATAAGAAATCTCCTGGCAGAGCTGGGGGACGACCAGGTGGAGGCGGAGCTTCTTGCCAACTCCGAGGGGGTGACAGCCCTCCTCAAGGCCGGGCCCTTCGACGATAGGGTCGAGGGGCTGGCCGCCCGGGGCGTCCGCTTCGCCGTATGTTCTAAGACCCTCGGATCCATGGGGCTGAAAGAAGAGGAGCTGATCGCCGTCGCCGAGGTCGTCCCCACCGGGACGGGGGAACTCGTGAAGAGGCAGACGGAAGGATGGGCCTACGTCAGGCCCTAGCCGCCCGGTGGTCGGAGGGGAGGCGAAGGACGGGCCAGCTCAAACCCCGATCCTCCGGGACCGGATCACCGTCCATCTTACGGAAGCCCTCCGTCCAGCCGGAGGCTTTCGGATAAGAGATCTCCTATCGCCCTCTGGCTCTCCTCGGGTTCGTTGACGGTGTTGACGATGAAGGCTGGGACCCTGGAGAAGAGCTCCCGGAAGAATCCGCTCCGGAGGGACCCCTTGAACTCGCCCTTCACCAGGAGGTGAGGGTTGAAGTAGCCGTCCTCCTCCAGGATCGAGAGGGCCTCTCCGGGGGAGAGCCTCCTCGTTATCACCTCGTCATTGGGGTCGCGCTTGAGGACGATCACCGCCGACAGGGTGGTTAGGGGGAGGATCCGGCCCTTGCCGATGGCGAGACGGAGGTCGACGACCCCTCTCCCCTCCCCGTCGAACTCGGCCTTCTCGATGAGCCCCGAGAACTCCCTCCAGATCTCCGAGAGCTCCGCCCTGATGTAGAAGTTCTTCTCCGAGCCGAAGGCCAGGACGTCGTCGCCGTAGATCCGGGCGAAGAACCAGTCGTCGGAGACGACCCTGGTCTCGGGCCTCCTCAGGAGGCCGTAGGTGTGGGTCGTCTTCCCCGCCCCCGACCCGCCCAGGAGGCAGATCCCGCGGCCCCGGAGGTCGAGGCAGGCTCCGTGGACGGAGTAGATCCCGTGCTGGTCCTCCAGGACGTCCCCCGCGGCGCTGAGGGCGAGGGACTTGATCCAGCCGTAATAGGTGACGTTGACGAGGAAGGCGGTCTTGGACTGGGGGTCATAGAAGACGAGGTCGTCCCCCATCACGGGGTCGCTGACGACGTAGAGCCTGGCGTGGGACCTTATGTTCTGGGATATGAAGTAGAAGCTCTCCATCCACCGATCTCTCACCTCCGCCGATCCGGTGAGGAGCTTGATGCAGCAGCCGTAGATCTCCGACTTCACCTCGTACCTCACCTGGAGACCGCACCGCTCCGCCAGGGCTCCCTTCTCCTCCATCGATATCAGCTTCACCTGGTATACCGTATCTTTCGCCTCCTGGGCTTTGGCCCCCATCCCCTCCAAAGGGCTATTCAACCATCGGGGGATTCATCCGCTCCTCGTCTCGTCCTTCTCCCGGATCTCGATTCTTCTTATCTTGCCGCTGATCGTCTTGGGGAGGGCCTCCACGAACTCAATGACCCTCGGGTATTTGTAGGGGGCGGTCACCTTCTTGACGTGGTTTTGGAGCTCGGCCTTCAGCTCTTCCGACGGCTTGTGACCCTTCGTCAGGACGACCGTCGCCTTCACCACCTGACCCCGGAGGGGGTCAGCGACGCCGGTGACGGCGCACTCCATCACCGCTGGGTGGCTCATCAGGGCGTTCTCCACCTCGAAGGGGCCGACCCTATAACCGGAGCTCTTGATCATGTCGTCGGTCCGCCCGATGAACCAGAGGTAGCCGTCCTCGTCGATCCAGGCGGTGTCCCCGGTGTGGTAGTAGTCGTCGTGCCAGGTGTTCCTCATCCTCTCGGCGTCGAGGTGGTAGTCGATGAAGAGCCCCGGAGGCTTCCCCTCGTCGGTCCTGATGACGATCTCCCCCTCCTCGCCGACCTCGCAGATCCGGTCGTCCTTGTCGACGAGGACTATGTCGTAGCCGGGCGACGGCTTCCCCATCGATCCAGGCTTCGGGTTCATCATCGGAAAGTTGGCGATGGCGACGACCGTCTCCGTTTGGCCGTACCCCTCCATCAACCGCAGCCCTGTAGCCTCTAAGAACCGGTCGTAGACGGTGGGATTGAGGGGCTCGCCGGCGGTGACGGCATACTTGAGGGAGGAGAAGTCGTACCTCGACATATCCCCCTTGATCATGAACCGGTAGATGGTGGGGGGGGCACAGAAGGTGGTGACCCCAAACTTCGTCGCCATCTCCATCATCCTGCCGGCGTCGAACCGGTCGTAGTCGTAGGCGAAGACCGCGGAGCCCGCGATCCACTGGCCGTAGATCTGGCCCCAGACGCACTTCGCCCAGCCGGTGTCGGCGACGGTGTAGTGGAGGCCGTCCTCGAGGACGTTCTGCCAGAACTTGGCCGTCAGGATGTGGCCGAGGGGATAAGTCTGATCGTGCTTCACCATCTTGGGGTAGCCGGTGGTCCCGGAGGTGAAGTAGGCGAGGAGGACGTCCCCGTTCACAGTTGCCTCTCGGCCCTGAGGCCTCTCAAAATCCGGCGATGCCGCCTCCAGCTCCCGGCGGAAGTCGAGCCAGCCAGGCCTCTCGACGCCGTCGCCGACGAGGGCCCTGACGGGCTTTGCCCCCTCCACCTCCCGGCAGGCTCCGTCGACCTCGTTGGGGACGCCGTCCTCTGCGATCGAGACGATCATCTTGAGGTTCGCCTTGCTGATCCGGTAGGCGATGTCCTTCGCCCTCAGCATGTGGGTCGCTGGTATCGCCACCGCTCCGAGCTTGTGGAGCCCCACCATGCATATCCAGAAGTCGTACCGCCCCTTGAGGGTCAGCATGACGCAGTCTCCCTTTTTGATGCCAGAATTTTTGAATAAGTTAGCCGCCTGATCGCTCTTCCGCTTCAGCTCCCCGAAGGTGAGGATCAGCTCGTCGCCTCGGTCGTTGCACCAGACGAGGGCTTTCTTATCCGGTGCCGTTTCGGCGTAGACGTCCACCACGTCGAAGGCGAAGTTGAACCTCGCTGGCACCATTATCTTCATATTATTTTTAAATTCTTCGTAAGCCTCGAATTCCGTCCCTGATACGAACCTGGAAACCAATGACGACATATCGACCCTTCCTGGCGCGGGGCCTGGTGGCCTGCCCTCTGACGAGGCCTCGGGTGGCGTTCATGCTTCGGGGGAGAAGAGCCTCTTCAGCTCCTCCGGAGTTCGCCTTGAACCGTAATCGTCTCTTGGGCCTGCAGCTCATTTTTGGCCCACGGACGTCTCCCTCTCGCCGACCTCCGCCGCCGACCTTCCCAGGGGGCCGAGATCGAGCCATCGACCTCCTCCATATCCCGACGGCATAATCCAAGGATGCAGCCCCGCATCGCCTCCCGATTAGAAGGAGCTTTGATATAAATGATTAATCCTGAGAGTGGTGGCGTTGCCCGGTCACCAACACCTTTTTTAGACGGCTGGGCCAAGACCAGGCCGTGCTCCTTGGCGTCCTCTTCTCCGGCGGGAAAGACTCGGTATACGCAGCTCGACGGGCGATGGAGACCGATTCGGTTGCCTGCCTCATAACGATGGTATCCGCCGACCCCGATAGCTACATGTTCCACACCCCCAACGTCGCCTGGGCGGGGCTCATAGCTGATGCGATCGGCGTCCCTCAGCTTTCATGGCCGACTTTGGGGGAGGAGGAGGCGGAGCTCGCCGACCTCCGGGAGGCCATCGCCAGCGCGAAGGAGAGATACGGGATCGATGGGATCGTTACGGGGGCGATAGAGTCGGTCTACCAGGCGGTTCGGGTCCAACGGATCTGCCGGGAGCTGGACCTCTGGTGCTTCAACCCCCTCTGGCAGATCGACCAGGTCGATTATCTCAAACTCCTCGTCTCCGAGGGGTTCGAGGTGATCGTCACGGGGGTCTTCGCCTACCCCCTCGACGAATCCTTCGTCGGAGCCAGGATCGATGGCCCTCTGATCAAAAAGCTCGAAGGCCTTCGGGACCAGTACGCCATCAACCCCTCCGGGGAGGGCGGCGAGATCGAGACGATAGTCCTCGACGGCCCCATCTTCAGAAGGAGGGTCGAGGTCCTGAAGGCGGTGAAGGAGTACGATAATTATAGAGGGCGGCTTATAATCAAAGAAGCGCGGCTGGTGGAGAGATGATCCTCCTCGTCGACCTATGCTTCAGGCCCCGGTCCCTCTCGAGGCGCGAGTTCGTCGATCCGATCGCCGGGATCCTGAGCCGCTCGGGGTCCGATTGCCAGGTCGTCCACTTCTTCGAGCTCTCCGAAGAAGCCGTCCAGGGGGCAGACCGGATCATCCTCTGCGGCACAGCCCTGAAGGACGATTCGTACTCCAAAAGAATCGATCTCTTCACCTGGATCCGGGACTCGGAACGCCCGATCCTCGGGATCTGCGCCGGGATGCAGGTGATAGCTGCCGTCTTCGGCGGCAAGATCTTCCCCCAGCCGAAGATCGGCCTCGAAGGCATCGATATCGTCGAGGAGACCCCTCTCCTCGGCCCCCCCCGGCGGATCGAGGGGTATCACCTCCACAACTTCGGGGTCACCCTGCCGCCGGGCTTCGTCCTCGTCGCAGGGAGTCCCGACGGGGTCGAGGCCTTCCAGCACCCTGATAGGCCGATATCCGGGATCATATTCCACCCCGAAGTGAGGAACAGGTGGATAGTGGAGAAATTCGTTTCTCTCTAGCGGAGGCCGAGGTCGGGGGGGATAGCGACGGGAAGGTCCATCTCGACCTGGCGACGGCAGGGACCTGGACCCACGATAGCGGTCCGTCATTGTGTCGTCCCTATGTACCTGGAGCCCATCAGATGAAACTGGACGCCCTGCATCGGATAGCTTTGGGGAGGTATCCCACAGCTCATAGCCCTCTCCTGATGGCGCCCTACCCACCTCGGCCCTCAACTCTTCGACGTCGCAGATCAGGGCCGGCCGACCCTTCTCCAGGAGGCAGACCCGATCCCCTAACCCAGCGACATCCCGGAGGTCGTGGGTGACGATGATGCTTGGGAGTTGCTGCTCACGGACCCGCCTCCTCAGCTCCTTCTTCATCATGGATCGCTGCTTCAGGTCCAGGGTCGGGAGGGGCTCGTCAAGGAGTAGGAGGTAATATCTGTCATCAATCCCCTCATTCGTGATCCTGCGATTCAGTTCCTCCGATGAAAACGTAAAACGACAACACTCACCTTGAAGGATTATGGTTTGATCATCTCATGAGGGAGCCACTATCCTCTCCTTCTATTTCAGAATGGACCGAAGCCCAACTCATAACATCCTCCACTCTCCCCTCCAGCGCGATCTTTCCCCTCTCCATGAGGCATGCCCTGTCCCCTATGGACGCCACGTCCCTGAGATCATGAGTGACCATGATGCTTGGAACGGCGTAAGAACGGAGCTTTTCTCGAAGCTCTCTTCTCATTTCAGCCTGCTTTCTGATGTCCAGGGAGGATAGCGGTTCGTCCAGCAGGAGGATATCTGGCTCAATTATTAGCGCCCTCGCCAGGGCTACACGCTGCTTTTGGCCACCAGAGATCTTCATGGCTCGGGCATTCCTGATCTCCCAGAGGCCGGCATCGGCGAGGTGGTCCCTCACCAGGAGTTCGATCTCTCTATTCGATAGATTGCGGGTCCGCAGGCCAAAGGCCACGTTCTCGTAGACGCTCATGTGGGGGAAGAGCGCATAGCTTTGAAAGACATACCCGATCCTCCTCCTCTCCGGAGCGATATCTATTTTGATGCTTGAATCAAATAGCGGTCTTCCATCTAACCCTATCATCCCTGAATCGGGTTCGATGAGGCCAGCTATCATGTTCAGCAGGGTGGTCTTTCCGCAACCGTTATCTCCCACCAGCATGAGGATCTCCCCCCTAGAAATCTTGATGCTCAATTCAAGATCGAAATCCCTCAGCTTTTTCTTGACATCAATTTCTAACATTTTTATACATCCGGCGGGTAAGGTTTTTTACCAGCGCGATGATCAGAAATGAGATGGCAACCAGGATCAGAGCAAGACAGAGAGCCACATCCAGATCTCCCTGCATCGTCGTGTAAATGGCCAGAGGCATGGTCTGCGTCCTTCCCTGGAAGTTGCCGGCGAACATTATTGTGGCACCGAACTCGCCCAGAGAGCGGGCAAAGGCCATGATGACCCCGGAGATCAGGCCGTTCATGGCCATGGGCAGGGTGACGTGGAAGAAGGCATAGATCCTGGAGGCCCCCAGGGTCCGCGCAGCATTTTCGAAGGATAGATCGACGTCTTCGAAGCTCGTCCTGGCTTGGCGGATGTAAAATGGGGAGGATACAAATACCTGGGCGAAGATCACCGCCAGGGTGGTGAAGGCGATGGAAAAGCCGAGGGCGTTCAGGTGTTGCCCGACTATTCCCATCCGCCCAAATGCCATCAGGAGCGCAATTCCAGCAACTGCCGGGGGCATGATCACCGGCAGATCGATTAAGGAATCCTCCATCTCTTTGCCAAAATAGCTGAAACGGGCGTTTACGTAAGCCACGGGCGTCCCCATGAGGATGACTATCAACGTGGTGAGGGTTGAGGTCGTAAGGCTCAGCCGGAGGGCGTCCTTCACCGCTGGATCGTTCATGGACCGGAGCACTGCATCCGGGGAGTTTTTAAGGAAGAGAGATGCTATCGGCAAAGCTATGAAAGCCATGGTCAGGCAGATGACCAAGGCGATCGCCGCCTTCAGAGCTATCTCCCTCAAGAGATCCGTCCTCGAACTTCAAGAGAGCTAGACGCCATCGTCATGAGATCCTCTCCTCGCTGTAGTTGACGTAAGAGGGTCGGCTTCCTGGCAGAGCCTCCAAGAGACGGCATTATAACTTCTCAATGAAGTCACCTGCTGGTGTACCCCCCGTCTATGACCAGCTCCTCTCCGGTGACGAACTTCGCCTCGTCCGAGACGAGGTACAACACACCGCGGGCGATGTCATTCGGCTCTCCGATGTGGCCTATTGGATGCTCTGCGTCCAGCTCTCTTCTCAGATCCTCGATGGGAACCGCCGACTTTTCAGACTGATCTTTGAGGAAATCCTTGACCAGCGGGGTCCAGATGAGACCCGGATGGACTGAGTTGACCCTTATATTGTCCTTCGCATAGAGGAGGGCATCTATCTTGGCCATTATCCTGTTCGAGGCCTTCGTTGCGTGGTAGGCGGGAATGTCCTGGGCTCCAACTATTCCATATATCGATGATATGTAGACGATATTTCCGCCTCCGCCCTTCTTCATGTAAGGGACAACATGCCTGGTGCAGAGGAATGCCCCCGTGACGTTCACGTCAAAGACGTGCTCCCATTCTTCCTTAGTGTACTCGTGGGTTGGCTTGTTTGGACCCGCTATGCCTGCATTGTTCACCAGGATGTCTATCTTGCCGTATCTCTCGTAGGTGGCTCGGGCGACCTCGCCGACCTCCCTCTCATCCGTCTCGTCCAGATGATGGAACTCTGCGGCTCCAGAAGCTGATTTTATCTCCTCAGCGACCCTCTCGCCCTCCTCATCCGTCCTCTCGGTAATGATCGAGATTGCGCCTTCGCTTGACAGCACTTTTGCTATGGCTTCCCCTATCCCGTAAGTCGATCCGGTAACTATCGCCGTCCTCCCTTCCAGCCGTCCATTATATTTTCGCTCCATTTCAATCACCACATCCAATATTGACTTAAATAGTATTTAATATAGATGAAAATACATGTGAAAATATGCCTCGACAACTTGCGGCTTGAACCGATTTAAATCCATCTAATTCAAATCAAAGGGCAGGCAGGCGATCTTTGCCTGCTTGTGCCCGGACGGAGCACCTATCTCAAGCGGCTGCCATCGGCTCCTCTGTGGTGCCGGATACCTCTGATGCAGCGACAGAATCCAATACCGGAGAGAATCCGTATCTCTCCAAAACGGCTCTGCCCTCTTCTGACTTCACCAAATTTATGAAGTCTAGAGCTTCTGCGGCGTATCTGGATTCGGTCGTTATTCCTATGGGATACTCAGCGATGATGTTGTACTCGTCTGTTATCTCGATCTGGCTGACCCTGCTCGACAGCTCCAGGGTGACATCGGATACATAGGCAAAGCCCACATCGGCCTCCCCCAGAGCGATCTTGGTCACAACATAGTTGACGTTCGTCTCCTGGGAGATTATGTTGGCCAGGACCTTTTCTTTATATTCAGGACCATAAGCAGAATCATTTCCCAGCTTGTCTATGATTTGTAGCGCATAATCGCCAACGGGCACATCCTTCGTCCCTATAACGATCTTCACTCCTGGCTTCACAATGTCGCGAAGGTTGGATATCTCCGCCGGATTATCCTTGGGAATTATCAACGACAGCTTATTCCTGGTGAAGATGGAGACGCTGCTGTTGTTCATGAGCCCAAGATCCTTTAGAGCATTCATCTGCTTATTATTGGCAGAGGCGAAGACGTCGGCGTAGGCCCCGTGTTCTATCTGAGTGCGGAGAGCCTGGGAGCCGTCGAAGTTGGAGACGACCTTGATGCCGGTCTCATCCTCATACATCTCCGCTATCTCGCTGAAAGCGCCCGTCAACGACGCCGCTGTGAAGACTACGAGCTCTTCTGGCTCATCAGCCGATACCGCAGACGAGGAAAAAACCAGGACAGCCATCGAGGCCAACAATACAAGTCTCTTGATCATCAATCATCATCCTCCAGAATGTCCGCTCACCATATATGTAAGCATATATGCTTACTTTTTTCGATTAAGTGAGCATATATGTGAACTTATAAGAAGGTTCCCCTCAGCTGACCGAGATCCTATCTGCTCAGATTCAGGCGGCAGAAGACCCCTCTTGCAAAATTGGCAGGTGAGCAGCCCCAAAAGGGGGCTTAAAATCTATTCCCCTCAGACCTATCCGGATCTGCTTCTCCTCCATGTACTCGCGGAGGGCGGTCGGGGACCGCCGGCGATCGATTCCGCTATCCTTCCCGCCGTCGGAGGGGGACCTGGAGGACGATCCCTCCTCGCTAATCCCATGGATGAGCGATCTCTTCGATCCTATCCCGGACCGCTTCCGCCCCTCGGCGGAGGAGGTCTCCCCGCTCCCTAGGGTCGGCCTTCGACGATCCTGGAAAGTCCCTCGCCGCTGCCTCTACGGCGAGGGAATGGATCCGCCCTTCCTCTCATGGAAACTTCTGCCACAGCCTCTCCTGTGCAGGGAGGTGGATCGGTACAGCCTTTTCAGTCCGTCGAATCGACCTACCTGCCATCGATGAGGATCTCGAACCGGTTCGCGTTATCACCCCATCGGAGATCCCATCTTGAAGAGGGCCTGCCCCTCGCCATCAGCAAATGCAGACGCCGGCATATCTCCCTTCAAGCAAGCGAATATACAAACCTTCTTAAACCTTCTGATACTTGATGGGCGGGAGGAGGTTTCCTTCCTTGGAGGAGGTCATAAGATCGATAACCGACCCGGAGATGCTTTCGCAGATCGAGAGGGTCGTCCCCTTTCACGGCTACCTCAGCACAGGAGTCTTCGTCGGCATCCAGATCTATAACATCGCCAGAAGGTCGTTGGGATTTTCGGAAGGAGATAGGCTCTTCGTCACCTGCGAGACTTTAAGCTGCATGCCTGACGCCCTTCAGGTTCTGGGGGGTTGCACCATCGGAAATAAAGGGCTCAAGATTGAGGATCATGGCAAGATGGCAGCGACGATCTCCAGGAGGGCTCCGAAAGGTGCGGCTACAGCCAAAGGAGTAAGGATTGTCCTCGACCCAGCTAAGACCGCCTCTTATCCAAGGCTTCATTCCTGGTACATGAATGCTGGGCTGGTCTCCCACGAGGAGGCGATCTCAGACCTGATCAGGGCCGAAGACGGGGTTTACACCTGGGAGATGGTGGACGTCAAGGTACCGGAAAAGCCGGTGAAGAGGATCGCAGTCTGCAGGGAGTGCAGCGAAAGCTTCGTTCTTCGGGGAGATGAGGGGCTCTGCAGAGGCTGCGCTGAAAGATCGAGCAAAAATATCCAGATCGATTTGACGGGGGGTTAAATGAGAGAGGTGATTCTGGACGAAAGGGAGGAGAGAACGCAGGTCTATCTTCCCGAGAAGTGCATTGGTTGCGGAACCTGCGTCCAGATATGTCCCAAAGGCGAGTTGGTGATAGGTTCGGTGGGGGCCGTCGCCCGGGGGCTGATCGATAAGGAGTTCATCGAGAAGCGAATGACTGGAGCATGTGTCTTTTGCGCCTTATGCGCTCGGGTTTGCCCCACAGGGGCGCTGGAGATGAGAGTTGCGGGCAAGGCGGAAAAGGACGATTCCTATCTCAGCTTCGCCCTGAATCCCACCCTGGTAGATGAAAGATGCGTCCACTGTGGGCTATGCGCCGAGGTCTGCCCATGGGGCTGCATCGTGCTCGAGGATAGGCGGCTCGCCGGAGATGGCAGCCTGAGACTTGAGGGAAAGACCCTGATAGATCTCGATCGATGCGTTCACTGTGGCTGGTGTGCCGCCGTCTGTCCGAAAGATGCCATCACGTTTCAGAAACCCTTTGCCGGAGAATTTTCCCGGAACGATCAAATCTGCCAGGCCTGCCGGACATGCGTCGATGTCTGTCCAGCCAACGCCCTCTTCAACCGCGATTGGCAGCAGGGTGAGATCGTCGAGAAGGTGACCCACCGAATAGATGCCTGCATCTACTGTGGAGCCTGTGCCCAGGCCTGCCCGGTGGCCGCGATCGTCGTCAGGAAGACGGCCATCCTCCCAGAGATGAAGGGGAAGACGGCCTTCGAGAGGAAGCTCTCCGAGGCCGCGCCCCGGCCGGACCTCACCTCCATCTTGATGACCGACCGGGACGCCTGCCTCGGCTGCGGAAACTGCGTCATCGTCTGTCCCGTCAACGCCCTCTCCGATCCGTACCTCGCAGCGGGCCACCTCAACGAGCTGGAGAAGAAGCCCCTCCTGGAGGTGGAGAATGGGGCGATCGTGGTGGTCGACCAGGATGCCTGCGGCTCCTGCGCCACCTGCAGCCTGATCTGCCCGACCGAGGCGATATGGCTCGAGAGAAGGGAGGTGGTCTGATGCCGACGATGGTCATAAAGAACGGGCACGTCTTCGACCCCCTGAACGAGATCGACGGCGAGGTGATGGACGTCTTCATAAAGGACGGAAAAGTTGTAGAAGACCTCACCAGAGCCGATCTCGCGAGGGCCGAGGCGATCGACGCCAGGGGAAAGACGGTGATGCCGGGGGGCGTCGACTCTCACGCCCACGTCGCCGGAGCGAAGGTGAACGCCGGAAGGCTGATGCGCCCCGAAGACCATATCGGCTCCGTGAGGCAGAGGACCGAGATCACCCACTCGGGCTCCGGCTATACAGTTCCCACCGTCTACAAGCAGGGGTATGACTACTCGGCGATGGGCTACACCACCGTCTTTGAGGCGGCGATGCCGCCCCTGGAGGCCCGGCACACCCACGAGGAGATGAGGTCGACGCCGATGCTCGACATGGGGGCCTACCTCGTCCTCGGAAACAACTGGTTTTTGATGCGCTACCTCCATGAAGGGGAGGTCGAGAAGGCCGCCGCCTACGTCGCCTGGATGATGAAGGCCCACAAAGCCTACGGGATCAAGTGCGTCAACCCCGCCGGGGTCGAGAACTGGGGCTGGGGCAAAAACGTCCACTCCCTCGACGAGCCGAACATCCACTTCGAGGTGACGGCAAGGGAGGTGATCCACGGCCTCGCCGAGGTGAACGAGAGGCTAGGGATGCCGATCTCGCTCCACTTGCACGCCAACAACCTCGGCCACCCAGGAAACGCGGAGATCACAAAGGAGTCTCTGGAGGTCCCCTCAGACGTCGTTCCCTCCCAGAAGATGGGGGTAGAGTGGGCCGAGACGAAACTGGACCCCCATCGAGCCCAGAGCGTCTACCTCGCCCACGCCCAGTTCAACGCCTTCGGCGGAACGAGCTGGAGGGACTTCGAGTCCGGGGCCGCTGGGCTGGCCAGGTACGTAAACAAGGCCGACCACGTGGTGATCGACAACGGTGCCGTCCCCTTCGGCCCCGCCACCTGCATGACCGGCGACGGCCCCTCGATCCACGACCTCTACGTCCTCGCCGGTATCGGGGGGCAGAAGTGGTCGAACACCGACGTGGAGCTGGAGTGTGGATCGGGGGTGATCCCCTTCACCTACCTGAAAGGTAACCCCATCAGCGCCGTCCAGTGGGCGATAGGCCTGGAGATGCTTCTTCTGGTGGAAGACCCCTGGAAGACGATCATGACCACAGACCACCCCAACGGCGGGGTCTTCACCAAGTACCCCCAGGTTATAGCCTGGCTGATGTCGAGGCGGGCGAGGGATGCGACCGCCGCCGAGTGCCACAAATGGGGGTACGACAGGTCCAGCCTCGGCGGGGTCGAGAGGGAGATGACCCTCTTTGAGATAGCGATCCTCACCCGAGCGAACGCCGCCAGGACCATCGGCATGGCGTATCGGAAGGGCCACCTGGGGGAGGGGGCCGACGGGGACGTCGCCGTCTACGACATCGACCCCGAGAATTTCAACCCCGCCGACTCCGATGAAGTGATCAGGGCCTTCAGCCGGGCCGATCTAACCATAAAGGATGGCATGGTCGTGGCCCGGAAGGGCGAGGTCGTCGCCATCCCCGAAGGGAGGAGGTACTACTGCAAGCCCGAGGTCGACGAGGGGCTAGCGAAAGATATGATGGCTGACGTTCGTGAGTGGTTCAAGTACTACACCATCGGGTTTGCGAACTATCCGGTGCCGGACAAGTATCTGAGGAAACCGGAGGCAATCGTCGTCAACGGCGCCGAGGGGGGATGGTGATGGTTCTGACCAGGAAAGTGAGGCTCTCCCCAAAGGGCGAGATCGAGATCATGATCGAGGCGGAGTCGATCTCACCGGACACCTTCGCCGGAAAGTCGGAGATGGAGATCGGCAGACTTGCGGTCTGGCAGGGGCCGAGAGAGGCGCAGCTTCTGGAATTCTTCGAGATTGATGTGACAGAGGAGGAGACGGGAGATGGGGTATCGGCGGTCGATATCCTGATCGACGGCGACGCGTCTCGGGTCAAGAGGATCGGCCAGAGGATGACCTCCGGCAGGATCGAGATCCTGGGCTCGGCTGGGATGCACCTCGGGTCTGAGATGGCCGGAGGCGAGATCCGAGTGAGGGGGAACGCCGGTCCCTGGGCGGGGATGAACATGACCGGAGGCCTCCTGGAGGTCGGAGGAGACGCCGGAGACCACGCCGGATCCGCTTACCGGGGTAGCTGGCGCGGCATGACCGGCGGGAAGATCCTGATCCACGGGAACGCCAGAAGCCAGCTCGGCGGGGGGATGGCCGGCGGCGAGATCGTCGTCGGAGGCAGCGTCGAGAACTTCTGCGGCATCCGGCAGAATGGCGGCCTGATCGTGGTGGGAAAAGACGCCGTCAGGGGAGTCGGGGCCGAGATGGTCGGAGGATCGATCGTCGTCCTCGGCAGGATTCACCAGTTCACCCCCGGCTTTGGTGCCGCGGGCTCCGAGGTCGACCCGACGATCGGAGACCGGAAGATCGAGGGGAGGTTTGCAAAGTTCACCGGAGATTACGCCATAAGCAAGAGCCCGAAGGGGGTCCTCTACGCCAGGGAGGCGATGATATGAGCCTGGTCGTCCAGCTGAACAGCGGTAGCACCATAAACGAGGGGAGGCTCGCCAAGGGCGGAGACAAGCTCACCGCGGATTACACTGAGGAGTGCGCCGTCTGCGCCATAAATCCAGCAGACTTCGAGGCCCTGGGACGGCCCAGTAGGGTCAAGGTCGCGGCATTGGACGGAAGCCGGAGCGTGGCAGTCCGTGCCAGAGATGACGGGTCTCTCCCGCCGGGGCAGGTCTTCATGCCGCGGGCGATCTGGGCGAACGTTGTCGTCGATCCCGAGACCTTCTCGACGGGCTCGCCCCTCTACAAGGGGGCACAGGTGTTGATCGAGCCCACCGAGGATGAGGTTTTGAGCGCTGGAGAGATCACAAAGATGATTATGAGGAGGGGGTGAACGTTGGTCTATAAGAACATCATATGTCCGGTCTGCGGCGCCTCCTGCGACGACATCCAGGTGGAGCTGGATGGGAGTCACCTGACGGTCAAGAACGCCTGCAAGATGGGAAACGCCAAGTTCCAGGAGCTGGTGAGCGCCCACAGGATTCGAGAGCCTATGATGACCGTGGACGGCGAGCAGAGGGCCGTCCCCTGGGCTGAGGCGATCGAGAGGGCGGCCGAGATCCTGATCGAATCGAAGCGACCCCTCCTATTCATGGGGAGCGAGACCAGCTGCGAGGCGATGGAGGTCGGCCTCCACCTGGGCGAATTTCTCGGCGCCGCCGTCGACTCCAACTCCACCGTCTGCCACGGGCCGACGGCCATGGGGATCCAGGAGGCGGGAAGGGTCGGGGCGACGGCGGGAAACAGCAAGATCAGAGGCGACCTCGCTGTCTACTGGGGGTCCAACCCCCTGGAGTCGATGCCGCGCCACATGTCCAGGTATGCGATATACCCGAGGGGGCACTGGACCCGGCGGGGGAGGTTTGATCGGACGGTGATCACCGTCGACCCCCGGAGGTCGCCTACGGCCGAAAACTCCGACCTTCACGTCCAGCTGAAGCCCAACTCCGACTACGAGCTCCTCTCGGCCCTCCTAACCCTTCTCCACGGTCGGAGACCTCATCATTCCGTCGAGGATGTGACAGGGGTTCCCATCTCCGTCATGGAGGAGATGCTCGATATGATGAAGGGGTGCAACTTCGGGACGATATACGTCGGCCTCGGCATCGCCTCATCCTACGGAAAGCACCGGAACGCGGAGCTCGCCTTCAACCTGGTCAAGGAGCTGAACGGTCACACCAAGTTCGTCATCGGGGCCCTGAGGGGGCACTGCAACGTCGCCGGGTTCAACCAGGTGGCCTCCTACCTCTACGGATACCCCTTCGGCCTCGACTTCGCCCGGGGCTACCCCCGCTACAACCCCGGGGAGTACACCGCCGTGGACCTCTTGCGAGAAAGGGATGTCGACGCGGCTCTGATCGTCTCCGCAGACCTCGTCTCCCACTTCCCGGCGGTTTGCGCGGAGCGTCTCGCCGAGATCCCGGTGGTCTGTATCGATGTCGCTCCCTGTCCCACCACCATGGTCTCCGAGGTCGTTCTGCCTGGAGTGATCGACGCCATGGAGTGCGATGGGACCTTCTACCGGCTCGACGACGTCCCGGTCTACTTCACCCCGTTCACCACCTCCCCCTTCTCCTTCACCGGGAGCAACGAAGACACCCTAAGACAGATATTCGATCGTGTAAAAGAGGGCAGAAGGCCTTCAACGCTTTCCGAAGACTAATTGCTCACTTCCGGAGGATATGAATTGTCCACAAAACTGGTGCCATCTCTTTGCCCTTACTGTGCAGTAGGTTGTGGTTATTACCTCGTTGTGGAGAGGGGCAAAGCCGTCGGCGTTGAGTATATGAAAGACCACCCGACCTGTGAGGGTGCCCTCTGCCCCAAAGGCAATGCCGTCCTTGAGATCTTGAATAGTGAGGACCGGCTCAAATATCCCTTGAAGAGGAGAGGAGACGAATTTGAGAGGATCTCCTGGGAGGAGGCCCTCGATCTGGCTGCAAAGGGCCTGGCCCGCAACATAAAAGACCACGGGCCAAAATCCCTGGGCTTTTTGGCCTCATCTCGATGCAATAACGAAGAGAACTATCTGATGGAGAAGCTCGCCCGCCTCCTGGGCTCACCCAACGTAGACAACTGCGCCCGCCTCTGCCATTCGCCTACCGTCGTAGGCCTGGGCGCGGTCCTGGGGACAGGAGCCATGACCAACAACCTCATAGACCTCAAAAACTCAAGGTGCATCTTTGCCATAGGCACAAACTTCGCCGAGGCTCATCCCGTCGTCTCCCGCTGGGTGCAAAAGGCGAAGGAGAATGGGGCGAAGGTGATCGTCGCTGATCCGCGGATCACATCCACATCCTGGATGGCAGATCTGCACCTCCGGATCAACCCTGGAAGCGACATCGATCTCTTGAGGGGGATGATGAAGGTGATCGTGGTTGAAGGGCTGGCCGATGAGAAGGTCATCGAAGAGAGGACGGAGGGCTTCGAAACGCTTTCTGAAAACCTCCGCGGCTATTCCCTGGAGAGGGCGGCTGAGGCGACGGGCGTCTCCGCTGAAGAGATCGCCAAGGCCGCCCGAATCTATGCCCAGTCTCCCGCCTCCTCTCTCCTCTACTCCATGGGCATAACCCAGCACGTCTGCGGCACCGACAATGTGAAGGCATGCGCCACATTGGCCTTGATCGCCGGCCAGATGGGAAGGCCGGGGGCCGGCGTCTGGCCGATGCGCGGCCAGAACAACGTCCAGGGAAATTGTGATATGGGCGGCATGGCCGAGTTTTATCCAGGCTACAGGAGAGCCTCAGACCCGAGATCGATCGAATTTTTCAAGGCCGCTTGGGATGTGGAGGACCTGCCCCCGGGGCCGGGGCTCACAGCCACGGAGATGACGGAGGCGGCGCTGGAGGGGAAGATCAGGGCGATGTACATCATAGGAGAAGATCCCGTCACCTGCGATGCCAATATCAACAAGACTAAAGCCGCCCTCGAGAGCCTCGACTTTCTGATCGTCCAGGAGATCTTCATGACCGCCACCGCCAGGATGGCCGATCTCGTCCTGCCGGCGGCCGCCTGGGCGGAGAAGGACGGAAGCTACACCTCCATGGAGCGGCGGGTCCAGTGGATCGACAAGGCAGTCCCTCCCGTCGGCGAGGCGAAGGAGGGGCTCTGGATCATAAACGAGATCGGCAAGAGGATGGGTTTGGATCTCAAAGGCGAGAGTCCCGATCTGGTCCTCAAAGAGATAAACAGGACAGTGCCCCAGTACGGCGGCATGACCCGGGAGCGTATCTCCCGGGTGGGGGGCCTCCTCTGGCCCTGCCCTGACGGAAGCCATCCTGGGACCGAGATCCTCCATCAAGAGAGGTTCTCCACCCCCAGCGGCAGGGCGAATATCGCCTCCGCGGATAACAGGCCCGCAGCCGAGGAGACGAGCCCCGAGTATCCGATCCTCCTCTCCACCGGAAGGATCGTGGTCCACTACAACAGCGGCTCCATGACGAGGCGGAGCCCCTCCCTCCTGGATAGAGACCCTGAGCTCTACGTCGAGATCAATCCAGAGGATGCGGCGAGGCTCTTGGTCTCCGAAGGAGATATGGTAAAGGTCAAGACGGTCCGGGGGGAGGTCGAGGCCCGGGCCCGAGTGACGAAAAGGGTGAAGCCAGGGATGGTCTTCATGCCCTTCCACTGGCAGGCGACGAACGTCATCACCTCCGATGCCCTCGACCCCGTCGCCAAGATCCCGGAATATAAGATGGCAGCCTGTAGAATATCGGTGAAGTCCTGAGGGCCCGAGGGATGAAGGATAGCTGGCACGCCGACAGGATCGAGGAGGCGGAGGAGTTCTGGAGAGATGAGCAGCTCGATCCGGCCGCCACCTTTCAGACGGTGAAGTGCATCGAGATCTCGAACTCTGCGAGGCGAAGCCTGGAGGTGGACGTCGCCGTCGAGGAGGAGGTTGCCCTGATCCTGGATGGCGTGAAGGTGGCGGAGCTCTTCTGCCTCCCCTCCCAGCTCGAAGAGCTGGCGGTAGGCCATCTTGTCTGCGAGGGGCACCTCGGAGGGATCGAAGATCTCGTCTCGGCGAGGGTGGATGGCAAAAACATATTCTGTGAGGGGAGAGGCGAAGTAATAATGAGGGAGGCTCGTCCGACGGCCTCAGACCTCAAAGTCAGTCCTGAGGCGATCTTCAGAGCCCTCGACGAGATCAATGTCTCCGCCATCATCTGGAGGAGGACCGGGGGCCCTCACTCGGCTCTGGTGGTTGATGAGGACGGGGCTATACGATCTTTCTGCGAGGATGTGAGCAGATCTTCGGCGGTGGACAAGGCCGTTGGGTCGGCCCTCATGGCAGGAGCCGATCTATCGAGGTCTGTTCTGATAACGACGGGAAGGCTCTCATCGGTCATCGTCTCCAAGGCGGCTATGGCGAAAGTCCCCGTTCTCGTCAGCAGAGCAGCCCCCCTGAAGGCCGGAATAGACCTGGCCGATAGGCGGGGGATGACCTTGGCCGCCTTCGCGAGAAGGCCCAACCTCTATGTCTACGCTGGCGAAGAGAGGATCTTATGACGATGGCGCCGAACTCTTTTGGATCCAAAGCGTGAGGGTAAGGATGAAGAACGAAAATACGGAGAAGCCGGACCTTTTGAAGATCGCACGATTGCGTTTCATCTCCGAACTGGACCGCTGGTGCGACCAGAGGGACGTTCCGAGAGATGAGCTGGATGACCAGGTGGTAGCGACCCGCCCCCTCAGCAGCACTGAGGCGATCGGAAACCCCGAGAGGGACGACTTCCCCCTCCTGAGGGGAAAGGAGGTTCTGATGGAGGCGAATTACCGGGGATCCTGCGGCCAGGCCTTCACCTCCGCCCGCGGAGTCTTCAGCGGAACCCTGGAGGAGGTGCTGAAGCTGCCTCTGGAGAAGACCTTCGAGCGGGCGGTCCTCGTATCCACCATCAACGGAGTAATGAGACATTTGGGGCTCGTGGAGGGGACGGTCCACTGCAGGGATGCAGGCCCCCGAGACTGCGCCGCACTCTTGGGCCAATTGATGAGGAGAGAGAGAATCTGTCCTGTGGGGCTTGTGGGGATGCAGCCCGCCATCCTCTCGTCTCTCGTCGAGATCTTCGGCCCCGAGAGGGTGATGGTCTCGGACCTGGTTTCCGCCGGGGAGATCCGTTCGGGGATCAAAGTCCTGGACGGCTCCCGGCCCGAACCCCTCTTTGAGAGGTGCCCCATCGTTCTGATCACAGGCACGACCCTCGTAAATGGCACCATCGACGGCCTTCTGGAGCTGGCTGATCGGTTCGAAAACCGGGTCGTCTTCTACGGAACTACCATCGCAGGGGCCGCTCGCCTCCTCGGCTTAGAGAGGTGGTGCTTCTGTTCGGAGTGACCTTCCTGTCCCATATAGATCCAAGGCGAAAAAAGAACAATATCAGGCGCGGTTGGGAAGATGTTTGAAATAAGGCTTACCATTGATGGTCGAGAGGTAACGGTCCCAGCGGGGGCTACCATTCTCGATGCTGCTTGCAAAGCGGGCTCTTATGTGCCGTCGCTCTGCCACCACCCGGATTTGAAGCCCATAGGCTCCTGCAAGCTCTGCATCGTCTCTGTAGAGGGATTTGATCGCTATCCTACATCCTGCAATACTCTGGCGGAAGAGGGGATGGTGGTGGAGACCAGGACAGAGGAGCTGCAGGAGATGAGACGACACACCCTGGAGATGCTCCTGGCTCTCACCAACCATCCCACCTCATGCCTTTTCTGCGATAGAAAGGACGATTGCACCGACCTGCGGGAGTGCATGAGGAAGTTTCCGGTGACCGTGGGCTGCAAGTTCTGCCCCCGGGATGGGTCCTGCGAGCTGCAGAAGGCGGTCCAGTTCGTCGGCCTGGAGAAGGTCAGATATCAGCTCCAATTCAGGAATATGCCTGTTTTGAGAGAGCCCTTCTTCGACCGCAACTACAACCTCTGCATCATGTGCAGCCGCTGCGTGCGAGTATGCGAGGAGGTCCGCGGGGAGGGGGTCCTCAAGAGCAATCCCGACTTTCACCGGATGCACTGGATAGGACCCTCATCTCTGGTGGATTCGGACTGCAAGTTCTGCGGCGCTTGTGTCGACGTCTGCCCCACCGGCGCCCTCTCCGTCCGGTCCGATAAATGGGCGCGGCCGGATAATACAGTCTCCACCGTCTGCCCCTACTGCGGCGTCGGCTGCCGGCTGGTCCTCGGGGTCGAGGACGACAGAATCGTCTCCGTCTATCCAGATCGAGAAGGCCCGGTGAATAGTGGTCAGTTGTGCGTCAAAGGCCGTTTTGGGCTGGATGAGATCGTCCATCATCCCGACCGCATCACCACCCCCCTGATAAGACGGAACGGGAGGCTTCTCGAGGCTACCTGGGAGGAGGCCCTCGACATCGTCGCGAGAAGGTTCTCCGAGATCCGAGAGAGATACGGTCCCGACTCCCTGGGAGCCCTCTCCTCCTCTCGATGCACCAACGAGGAGAACTACCTGGTCCAGAAGCTCGCCCGGGCCGTCTTCGGCACGAACAACGTGGACAACTGCGCCCGAGTCTGCCACGCCCCTTCCGTAACCGGCCTGGCCGCCTGCTTCGGCAGCGGTGCGGCCACCAACTCCTTCGACCAGATCGAAGACGCCGACGTCCTATTCATCATCGGATCCAATACCACCGAGGCCCATCCCATCGTGGGGCTGAAGGTGATCAAGGCGGCCAACCAGGGGACAAAGATCATCGTCGCCGACCCCCGCAAGATCGAGCTCGTCGACCGGGCGAAGGTCTGGCTGAACCTCCGGCCTGGAACCAACATCGCCCTCCTGAACGGGATGATGAACGTCATCCTCAGGGAGGGGCTGGAGGATCGGGAGTTCATCTCCAGCCGGACGGAGGGGTTTGAGGAGCTCCGGAAGGTGGTCATGGAGTATCCGCCCGAGAGGGCTGCCGAAATAACCGGAGTTCCCGAAGGAGATATCGTCGAGGCGGCCCGGCTCTACGCCGGGGCTGAGAAGGCGATGATCATCTACAGCCTGGGGATGACCGAGCACGTCACCGGAACCGCCAACGTGATGTCGCTCGGAAACCTGGCGATGCTGACGGGGAACGTCGGCCGCCGCTCGACGGGGATAATGCCTCTCCGGGGGCAGAACAACGTCCAGGGGGCCTGCGATATGGGGGCCCTCCCCAACGCCTACGTCGGCTATCAGCCGGTGATCGACCCGGATATTCGGTCGAAGTTCGAGGAGGCGTGGAAGGTCCGGCTCCCCGCTAACCCCGGCCTCACCTCCACAGAGATGCTGGAGCAGCTCGCTTGTGGGAGAGGGATCAGGGGGCTTTACATCCTGGGGGAGGATCCCGCCCAGACCGACCCCGACACCAACCGGGTCCGGTCGTCCCTCGAAGCCCTGGACTTCCTCGTCGTCCAGGAGATATTCCCCACCGAGACGACGAGATACGCCGACGTCATCCTGCCTGCCGCGAGCTTTGCGGAGTGCGATGGGACCTTCACCAACGGCGAGCGGCGGATTCAGCGGGTAAATAGGGCGATCTCTCCGATCTCTGGCCATGCGAACTGGGAGACTATCTCCCTCATAGCTCAGAAGATGGGCTATCCCATGGATTACAGCCACCCATCGGAGATCATGGACGAGATCGCGTCCCTTGCTCCGATCTTCGCGGGAGTGAGCTTTCCGCGGCTGGGCGCCCGAGGCCTGCAGTGGCCCTGCATATGCGACGACCACCCGGGGACTGAGACGATGCACGTTGGGTGTTTCAGCCGGGGGCTAGGAAAGTTCAACGCCGTCGAGCATAGGCCTCCCGCCGAGGAGACCGATCCCGACTATCCATTGATCCTCACCACCGGCAGAAGAAGGGAGCACTACAACTGCGGTTCCATGACCCGCCGCTCAAAAGGGATAATGTGGATATGGCCGGAGGAGGCGATAGAGATAAGCCCACAGGACGCCGACGATCTGGGGGTTTCTGACGGCGAGACGGTTCTCGTCAAGTCCAGGCGGGGCGAGGTGAGACCGAAGGTGAGGGTCACCGATAAGTCGTCCCGCGGCGTGGCGTTCATGTCTTTCCACTACCAGGACGTTCTCACCAACCTCCTCACCAACCCCGCCCTAGACCCTCAGGCAAAGACCCCTGAGTATAAGGCATGCGCCATCCGCATAGAGAAGATAGTTTGACGAGAGTCCCGAGGGATCTCTATTTCAGGATCACCGTTGAGGGAGGGGACGGGGCCGGGTTTGTGCAAACTGATCCCTCATGGAAATCGCCGAGCAGATGCCCTCCCGGACTTTTTCATGATCGCTTCCATCTCTTTAGGCGAGAAGGAATCTGGCGGGGATCCCTGCCGGTGATCACCTCCAAGCTGCAGGCTGCCGGGAATTCAAACCAAAATTGATCTGGCGAAGACCAATTCGTATTTAAAAAAGCGGAACATCACCATCCAACCATGAGACTCCTCCTCTTCGACCCCTCCTCCGGCGCCTCCGGCGACATGATCATGGCATCCCTCCTCGACCTGGGGGCCGACCCCGATGCCGTCAGAAAAGCCGTCGAGGCGGTCGGCTGCGGCCTTGATATCTCCAGGGCGGAGAAGCACCACATCGAAGCGGCCAGGGTGAGGGTCCATGCTCGCGGGAAGAGGTACAAGACCCTGGCGGAGGCGAGGTCGATCCTAGCGGCTGCGTGCCTTTCGCCTCCGGCCCTCGACCAGGCCATTAAGATCGTCGAGATCCTGGCCGAGGCGGAAGGGAGGGTCCACGGCGTTGCCAGAGAGGAGGCGCGGTTCCACGAGATCGGGGCCCTGGACGCCCTGGCGGACATCGCCGGAAGCGTCGCCGCCCTCGATAGCCTGGAAGCCGATAAGGTCGTCGTCCTCCCGATATCCGTCGGCTCGGGAACCGTCATCGCCGCCCACGGCCGCCTCCCAGTCCCGGCCCCCGCGGCCCTGGAGGTCCTCTCCGCCTCCGGCCTCCTCTGGAAGGGCGGGCCCGTCGAGGGAGAGCTCTTGACCCCCACGGGGGCGGCGATCCTGGCGGGTTTTGCGGACGACGTCGCCGCGGAATATCCTCTGATCCGAGCCGAGGCCTCGGGATACGGAGCCGGAACCAAGGACTTAGAGATCCCAAACCTCCTCCGAGCCGTCATCGGCGAAGCGAAGGAGACGGAGCAAACCCCCCGTCATCCCAACAACCAAGACCGCGTCGTCCAGCTGGAGACGAACGTCGACGACGTCACCGGCGAGGTTCTAGGAAGCTTGCTCGACCTCCTGATGGAGGAGGGGGCCCTGGACGTCGCCATCGTCCCGGCCCTGATGAAGAAGGGGAGGCCCGCAAGCCTCGTCCAGGTCCTGGCGAGGGGTGAGGATGCGGACCGCCTCGCCCGGATCGTCATGAGGGAGACGGGAAGCCTGGGGATCAGGATCTTTCCGTCCCTCCACAGGTTCGTCGCCGAAAGGGAGGAGAGGGTGATCGCAGTCGAGATCGGTGGCCGGAAGTTCTCGGTCCGGGCGAAGGTGAGCTCCATCAGCGACGAAGTTCTCCAGATCAAGGCCGAGCACGACGACTGCAAGAGGATCGCGCGAGAGAGCGGCCTCTCCCTGAGGGAGGTGGCGAGGAGGGCGGAGGAGCGGGCCTGGCGGGATCTCGGCTGACCTCTCATCGCCCAAGGGGAGAGGGGGAGGGGGCGGATATCATAGAGGCTGGAGGCCCTCTCGGCCTAACGCTTTTTTTGTCTCCTTACCCCAAACCGGCGGAAGGGCGGATCAAAGATTATTACGGGGATCGGATCTAATCGCAAGGTTCTTCTATCTATAACGGGACATCCTCCCCGGTGAAGGTTTCATGACTTCTGATGCCTCTAGCCAGCTCTTCGAGGTCGCCAAGCGGCTGATGCCGGGGGGCGTCAGCAGCCCGGTCCGGGCGATATCCCCCTACCCCTTCTACGTCTCCAGGGCCGAGGGCCCTCACCTCTGGACCAGAGATGGCCAAAGGCTCATCGACTACTGCCTCGCCTACGGCCCCATGATCCTCGGCCATAGACACCCCGTCGTGATGGAGCGGGTCGTCCGCCAGATGGAGCGGGGCTGGCTCTACGGCACCCCCTCGGAGTTGGAGGTCTCCCTCGCCGAGAGGATCGTCGGCCACTACCCCAGCATCGATATGCTCAGGTTCGTCAATACCGGGACGGAGGCGACGATGGCCGCCCTCAGGATCGCCCGGGGCTACACCAGAAAAGACAAGATCGTCAAGGTGGAGGGGGGGTTCCACGGCGCCCACGATGCGGTCCTGGTGAAGGCCGGCTCAGGGGCGACGACCCTGGGAGTTCCCGACTCCCTGGGGGTGCCGAGGGACACGGCCAAAAATACGATCCAGGTCCCGTACAACGACCTCGCGGCGATCGAGGCTGCCCTGTCGGGGTTCGACGGCGAGGTGGCGGCGGTGATCATGGAGCCGGTCCTGGGAAACATCGGCCCCGTCCTCCCCGAGCCGGGCTACCTGGAGGGGGTGAGAAGGCTCACAAGGGAGCACGGCGTCCTCCTCATCTTCGACGAGGTGATCACCGGATTCCGGCTCAGCCTCGGCGGCGCTCAGGCCCGGTACGGCGTCGTCCCGGATATGACGACCCTGGGGAAGATCATCGGTGGTGGCTTTCCCATTGGGGTCGTGGGCGGGAGGCGTGAGCTGATGGAGATGGTCGCCCCCAGCGGCGGGATATACCAGGCGGGGACCTTCAACGGCAGCCCCGTCTCTCTTGCCGCCGGGATGGCGACCCTCGACGTCCTGGAGGAGGAGAGGACCCTGGAGAGGCTGAACTCCACGGGGGACGATCTCCGGAAGGCCCTGGCTCAGATCGTCGAGGATCTGGGCCTAGGCTACTCGGTGGTGGGGACGGCCTCCATCTTCAAGATCTTCTTCGGCGATGCTCCAAAGAACTACGTCGAGGCTCTGAACTGCGACAAGGAGGGATACCTCGCCTTCTTCCGGAGGATGCTGAAATCCGGCGTATTTCTCCCCCCCAGCCAGTATGAGACGAACTTCTTATCCGCCGCTCACACCGACGATATTATAAACGAGACTCTGGAGGCTTACCAGTCAAACCTGTTAGGCTGATCGTGGGAAGCCGCGGAAGCCCTCTGGCTCTGCGGCAGACGAGGACCGCCATCACCCTTCTGGAGGGGATGGGGATCGGAACCGAGCTCAAGGTCGTCAAGACTAAGGGAGACCACGTCCTGGACCTGCCCCTCCATCGGGTCTCGGGGAGGGGGCTCTTCGTCAAGGAGATCGACGACCTGATGCTGGCAGGCGAGATCGACGTCGCCGTCCATAGCATGAAGGACCTCCCATCCAAGAGGCCCGAGGGGCTCGTCATCGGAGCCATCCTTCCAAGGGACTCTCCCCTGGACGTCCTGGTGAGCGACGACGGCGTCTCCATCGACGGGCTGGAGGAGGGAGCGGTCGTCGGAACCTGCAGCATGAGGAGGGCGGCGCAGCTGCGGAGGGCGAGGCCCGACCTCGTAATCGAATCCCTCCGGGGTAACCTGGAGACGAGGCTCCGGAAGCTCGAAGAGGGAAGGTATCGGGCGATAGTCCTCGCCCTGGCGGGGATCGAGAGGATGGGCTATCATCCCAGCTACGCCGTCTTGGACCCCGAGAGGTTCGTCCCCTCCGCAAACCAGGGGGCGATCGCCGTGGTGGCGACGGAAGGGAGGGCGGAGGAGCTTGTCCACGAGATCGACCACCCCCCGACGAGGAAGGAGGCGGAGTGCGAGCGGGTTATCCTGGAGGAGATCGGCGGCTCCTGCGTCGTCCCCATGGCCGCCTTCGCCAGGCTTGATGGGGAGGAGATCTCGGTCATGGCGGAGGTCTTATCCCTCGACGGATCGAGGTATGTGAGGGTGGATGAACCGATATCGTCCGCCGACCACCTTAGGGGGGCAAGAGAGCTCTCCAGAAGGCTGGTGGCGATGGGCGGACGGGATCTGGCAGAAGAGGCGGTGAGGGAAGTTGGATCGGACTGAATGCGGGAAGGTATGGCTCGTCGGCGCCGGACCCGGCGACCCGGAGCTCTTGACGCTGAAGGCGAGGCGGCTCCTCGAAGAGGCCGACGTTATCCTCTTCGACCGGCTCCTCTCCCCCGAGATCCTCGGATGGGCTGGCGAGGGAGCGGAGATGATCGACGTCGGGAAGCTTCCCGGCCGCCACAAGCTCACCCAAGAGAAGATCAACGCCCTCCTGGTGGAGAAAGGGAGGGAGGGGAAGATCGTCGTACGACTGAAGGGGGGCGATCCTTTCGTCTTCGGGAGGGGTGGAGAGGAGGGGCTCGCCCTCGCCGCGGCGAAGGTGCCCTTCGAGGTCGTTCCGGGGGTCACCTCGGCTATATCCGTCCCGGCGGGGGCGGGGATCCCCGTCACCCACCGGTCTGTCGCCACGGCCTTCACCGTCGTCACCGGCCACGAGGAGCCGGGGAAGGAGGATGAGCTGGACTGGGAGGCCCTGGCCCGGGTCGGGGGAACCATCGTCGTCTTGATGGGGGTCTCTAGGCTCGCAGAGAACGTCTCCGCCCTCCTTCGGGGTGGCCGCGACCCAAAGACCCCGGCCGCCCTCATCGAGAGGGGATGGAGCCCCGAGGAGAGGGTCGTCGTCGAAACCCTCGGCGAGATCGTCGAGAGGGCGAAAGAGCAAGAAGTCCAGGCCCCGGCGATCCTGGTGGTGGGGGAGGTGGTAGCCCTATCGGAGAGGCTGAGGCAGCCTACGATCGCCATCCTGAGGCCGGACAATCGGGGGGAGGAGTCCGAGAGGATCGCTCGATCCCTCGGCTTCAGGCCGATCCTCGCCCCCTCGATATCCTTCTCTGAGCTGCCCCTCCCGGCAGACCTCCCCAAGAGGATCGAGGCGGCCGACTGCGTCGTCTTCACCAGCGCCACCGGGGCGGAGATCGCCCTCCGGGACGATAGGCTGGCGGCCCCTCTGAGGAGGTCGGTCCTCGCCACCATCGGCCCCCGGACGGAGGAGGCTCTGGCAGAGCGGGGGCTCTCGGCGTCCATCGTTCCCGAGAGCTTCAGCTCCCGAGGTCTCGCCCTCGCCCTGGCTCCCCGGTTCAAAAGAGTCCTCCTCCTCCGGAGCGCCAAGGGAAGCCCCGAGCTGGTGGAGATCCTCGAAGAGGCTGGGGTCGAGGTGGACGAGGTCCACCTCTACGACATCGCCCCCTCCGGCGACCCAAAACTGGACTGGCTGATCCTCCGGGGGACCCCGGACGTCTTCGCCTTCACCAGCGGCTCCACGGCCAGGAACATCCTCGCGAGGGCGAAGGAGCTCGGCGCCGAGGGCCGCCTCCGGGGGAGGCTTTCCGAGGCGAAGGTGGCAGCGATCGGCCCCCCCACCAGGGCGGTTCTGGAGGATTTGGGGGTGAGGGTGGACGTGATGCCGGAGAGGTACACCTTCAGAGCCATGCTGGAAGAGCTGAGGAGGAGAGGATGATAATATTCTCCAAGGCCCTGGCAGACCAGGCGACGGTCTGGGACTCGATCAGGGCCGCTGAAGGGAGGGAAGGGCCCGTCCCCGACGAGATGATCAGGTTCTCGGGAGAGAAGAAGCCGGTGGTGATGTGGAACATCACCCGCCACTGCAACCTCAATTGTGACCACTGCTACATCGACGCCACGGAAGCCGCGGCGGAGGAGCTGAGGCTCGAAGAGGGGATAAGGCTCATCGACGAGCTCGCGGCTCTCAAGATGCCGATGCTGATCCTCACCGGAGGGGAACCCCTCCTGAGCAGGAACTTCTATGCCTACGCATTTCATGCGAGAGAGGTCGGACTGCGGACGGTCATCTCGACGAACGGGACCCTCATCACTCCGGAGGTGGCACGCCTTCTCAAAGAGGCGGAGATCAGGTACGTCGGGGTCTCCCTCGACTCCTGCAGGCCCGAGGCCCACGACAGATTCCGGGGCGTGAAGGGCGCCTACGATAGGGCGATCGACGGCCTCGTGAACGCCCGGGACGCCGGCCTCAAGACCGGCCTGAGGGTCACCCTCACCAAGGATAACTGGCACGAGGTCCCCGCCCTCCTCGACCTCGCCCTGGAGCTGGGGGTCCCGAGGTTCTGCCTCTACCACCTCGTCCCCGTGGGGAGGGGGGCGGAGATCTCCGACCGGGACGTCTCCCCCGAGGAGAGGCGGAGCGTCATCAGGTTCCTGGCGGAGGCGGCGGTCGAGCTGAAGGACCGGGAGATAGAGATCCTCTCCACCGACTCCCCCATGGACGGGGCGTACCTCCTGGAGATGCTGAAGGAGGAGCCGGAGAGGCGGGAGCGGGTCCGCCAGCTCCTTCTGAACGCCGGAGGGTGCACCGCCGGGGTGAAGGTCGCCAACATCAACCATCGGGGGGACGTCCTCCCCTGCCACTTCATGCCCGAGGTGGTCGTCGGGAACGTCCGGGATAGGAGCTTCAAGGAGATCTGGATCGACGATCCCTCCCCGGAGCTCTTGGCTCTGAGGGATATAAGGTCTAGGCTCAAGGGAGCCTGCGGCGAATGCGAATACTTAGACGTCTGCGGCGGATGTCGGCAGAAGGCTCGTTACTACTGCGGAGACGTTTGCGGGGAGGATCCGACCTGCGTGGTAAAGGACCTGTTGCGGAGATGAGGCCTTCCTCCTGGATCGTCCCTGAGACATCAGCCAATTTTTTATAGCGATCTAGAGGCCGGATCTGATATCTGTCCCCATCGCCGGCATAGAGGCGGGATCTAAAACCCAGAATCGACCTTTTGGGATGGCCTGAGATTATCCCATCCTCAGGATCGAAAAAGGATGGCCACGGTATCGGAAAGTTTAATAAACGAGTACAGCCGAATTAATGACAGAGGTGATTTCGATGGCGGAAGAGAAGAAGAAGGAGAAGAAAGAGGAAGAGGTAGCAAAGGTGGAACCGATTAAGCCGAGCGAGAAGCGCGGTGGAAGAAAGAGGCTCCTCGACGGCTGCGTATAATCGATTATCAACGGCGGACCGCTTCGGCGGCCGCTGACCTTCGATTTTGTAGGCGACCCCGTCGCCTGCCCCGGTCGGCGCCCTCCTGCGGGGGCGGCGTCATCGGGCTGTTGGTGGTACTCGTTTTCACTTCATTCTCCAGTTCCTGTCGTCCTCCGACCCTAAGCTTTAACTGGGGATGATGATGATGGGCTGAGGGATGCCCATACACCTCCTCAACGACATCATCGTCATCTTCCTCATCTCGATCATCGCCATCTTCATCGGGGCGAGGCTCCGGGTCCCGGTGGTGGTGGGGTTCCTGGTGACGGGGATCGTCGCCGGCCCCCACGGCCTCCGGCTCGTCCACGAGGTGGAACAGATCGAGTTCCTCGCCGAAGTGGGGGTGGTCCTCCTCCTCTTCGCCATCGGGATCGAGTTCTCCTTCGAGAGGCTTCTGCGGATCAGACGGGCGGCCCTGGTGGGGGGGCCCCTCCAGGTCGCCATAACCCTTCTTGCGACCTCCCTCATCGGCATCGAATTGGGGCTGCCCGTCAACGAATCGATCTTCGCCGGATTTCTCATCGCCCTCAGCAGCACGGCGGTGGTCCTCAAGATCCTCCAGGATCGGGATGAGGTGGACACCCCCCACGGCGGAAACACCCTGGGGATGCTGATCTTTCAGGACATCGCCGTCGTCCCCATGATGCTCTTCGTCCCCCTCCTGGCGGCGGAGGAGTCGACGGGCCTATCGATAGCCCTCCTGACGATGCTGGCGAAGGGCGTCGGAATAGTCGTCCTGGTGATAGTGAGCGCGAAGCTTTTCGTCCCTGCCCTCCTCTACCAGGTCGTCCGCCTCCGGTCGAGCGAGCTATTCCTCCTGACGGTGATCCTCATCTGCCTCGCCGTCGCCTGGGTCTCCTACTCCGCCGGCCTCTCCCTCGCCCTCGGGGCCTTCCTCGCGGGGCTGATCATCTCCGAGTCGGATTACAGCTACCAGGCTCTGGGGAACGTCATCCCCTTCAAGGACGTCTTCACCAGCTTCTTCTTCGTCTCCATCGGGATGCTCCTGGACGTCGGCTTCTTCTTAGAAAATTTCGAGCTGGTGGCGGCGGCGGCGCTGGGGGTCATTCTGGTGAAGGCCGCCGTCGCCGGAGGGGTCTCCGTCCTCCTCGGCTACCCCGTCAGGACGGGGGTCCTGGCGGGGCTCGCCCTCGCCCAGATCGGAGAGTTCTCCTTCATCCTCTCTAAGACCGGCGTCGGCGCTGGGATCATGGGCCGGGGCGAGTACCAGCTATTCCTGGCGCTCTCGATTCTGACGATGGCGGCAACCCCCTTCGTCATCGCCGCCTCGCCGAAGGCCGCAGACCTCCTCTACCTCCTTCCCATCCCGGAGAAGCTGAGGTCGGGCCTCCCCTTTGCGGCGATCCCTGAGAAGAGGGAGAACCACCTCGTGATCGTCGGCTACGGCTTCGTCGGAAGGACCCTGGCGAGGGCAGCCAAGGTCGGAGATCTCTCTTACATGGTCCTGGAGATGAACCCCGAGAAGGTGAGGGGGGAGAGGACGAATGGAGTGCCGATCCACTACGGCGATGCCACCCAGGAGATTAGTCCTCCGGCACGCCGACGTCGATACAGCGAGGGTCGTCGTCGTCGCCGTCTCCGACGAGATGGCGACCCGGAGGATCGTCGAGCTGGCGAGGAGGATCAACCCCAAGGTCTACATCATGGCCCGGGTCCGCCACCTCGCCGAGGCGGGTCCCCTCTACGACCTGGGGGCGGACGAGGTCGTACCCGAGGAGTTTGAGACCTCGGTGGGGATCTTCTCTCGGGTCCTCGCCAAGTACCTCGTCCCCAGGACCGAGATCGAGAAGATGATCGTAGAGGTCCGGTCCCTCGGCTACGACATGTTCCTGAACGCTGAGATCGAGCCGTCGAAGATCTCGGACCTGAGGCGGTACCTCCCCAACGTCGAGGTCGTCACCGTCAAGGTCGAGGAGAAGGCTCCGGCCTCTGGTAAGGCTCTAGCGGAGCTGGAGCTGCGAAAGAAGCTGGGGGTGAACGTCATCGGGATCCTCCGGGACTCGGGGAACATCCTCAACCCCGTCAAGGAGACGGAGATCGAGGCCGGAGACGTCCTTCTCCTCCTCGGCACCTCGGAGCAGATAGCCATGACGAGGTACCTCTTCCGGGACCCCATGAGGTACCCCCGGCCTGGGGCGGGGGCCCTGAAGGACCGGGAAGGCCCCGCCGAAGGAGTTGACGAAAAGAGCGACGCCGAAGGTGAGGGCGCCATCTAGGCGGTCGCGGATCCCGGCGAGGCCAACGGCGAAGGAAGGGGGTTAAATTTTCCTCCCCTTCTTCCGCCCGGTCCCATCTCGTCCTCTGGGACTGGGACGGAAGATCAGAAGTAGCGCCGGAGAAAGCTATAAAATATAAGAGGGCAGAGATTATGCAGGAGGCTCAAAGATGAAAGAAGAGGTTTTCTTCGGCGAAGGGATGGTCGGCGTCAAGAAGGATTACCCCGACCTCTACGAGGCGATCGTCGGCCTCAACGAGGCGACGTACACCGGAAAGGTTCTCGACTACAAAACCCAGAAGCTGATCGCCCTAGGAATCGCCGCCGCCTCCTCCGACGAGAGGGCGACGATGAAGCAGATGATGAGCGCCAAAAAGGAGTTCGGGGTCACCAAGGACGAGATCGTCGACGTCCTGAGGGTGGTCCTTCTGACGTCGGGGATGCCCCCCTTCACCAAGGCGATGAAGATCCTCTACGAGCTGAAGTAGATCAGCTTGGGCGTAGGGCCGGTCACGGACCTTCAGGATCGGCCCTTAACGCCACCTTCATCTCCTTCTCTCTCAAATCCTTCTCCAGCTTCTTTATCGTCTCCCTCAGCTGAATAGCCCGCTCGAAGTCGAGGGCGTCAGCCGCCGCCCTCATCTCGGCCTCCAGCTCGATCACCACGTTCGGGATATCGGACTTCGGTATGTGCCGGGTGTCGGTGATCTCGACCTCCTTCTCCCGGATCGGCTTTATGATCGTCGCAGGGACGATCCCGTGGTCCCGGTTATACCGCATCTGGAGGGCCCGCCTCTCCTCGGTCTTCTCGACGGCAGACCGGACGGAGTCGGTCATCCGGTCGGCGTAGAGGACGACCCGGGAGCTGGCGTTCCGCGACGCCCGGCCGATGGTCTGGATGAGGCTCCTCTCGTCCCGGAGGAAACCCTCCTTGTCGGCGTCCAAGATCCCGATGAAGCCGACCTCGGGGATGTCGAGCCCCTCCCGGAGGAGGTTGATCCCGACGAGGACGTCGAACTTGCCCAGCCGGAGTTCGCGGATGATCTCGGTCCTCTCGATCGTCTGGATCTCGGAGTGGAGGTAGCGGGCGCGGATCCCGTTCTTCGCGAGAAAATCGGTCAGCTCCTCGGCGAGCTTCTTCGTCAGGGTCGTCACCAGGGCGCGATCCCCAACGGCGACCACCCGTTCTATCTCAAGCATCACGTCCCGGACCTGCCCCTCGACGGGCCGGACCTCGACTATCGGGTCCAAGAGCCCCGTCGGCCTGATGATCTGCTCGACTATTTGGCTGGACCTCTCCAGCTCGTAGGGGCCGGGGGTCGCCGAGACGAAGATGACCCGTCTCATGAACCGCTCGAACTCCTCGAACCTCAGGGGCCGGTTGTCGAAGGCGCTGGGAAGCCTGAAGCCGTAGTCGACGAGGCTCTTCTTCCTGGACCGGTCGCCCTTGTACATGGCGCGGAGCTGGGGGATCGTCTGGTGGCTCTCGTCGATGACGAGGAGGAAGTCGTCGGGGAAGTAGTCGAGGAGGCAGTAGGGTGGTTCCCCAGGCCGCCTGCCGTCGAAGTGGCGGGAGTAGTTCTCGATCCCCTTGCAGCTTCCGGTCTCGCCGATCATCTCGATGTCGTAAAGGGTCCTCTGTTTCAGGCGGTGAGCCTCCAGCATCCCAAGCTCCGGCAACCTATCCTCCAGCTCCGCCAGGATCGACTCGATCGCCCCCTTCTGCTCCTCCTCGGGGATGACGTAGTGGCGGGCGGGGTAGACGTAGAAGTACCTCATATCCTCGCGACGGGCGCCGGTCTGCCGGTCGATCTCGGATATCCGCTCCACCTCGTCGCCGAAGAGCTCGATCCGGACGATGTTGTTGAAGTAGCCGGGGACGAGGTCGATCGTCTCCCCCTTCGCCCGGAATCGGCCCGGCGCGAGCTCCATCTCGTTTCTCTCGTACTGGATCGAGACGAGCCGCTCCAGGATCTCCCGCCGGGATACGCGGTCGCCGACCTTCAGCTCAAAGCCCATCTTCATGAAGTTCTCAGGATTTCCCAAGCCGTAGATGCAGGAGACGGAGGCGACGACGATGACGTCTTTTCGCGACAATAGGGATGCTGTCGCCGCAAGCCGCATCTGCTCGATCTTGGGGTTGATGGTGGCGTCCTTCTCGATGTACTGGTCTTTTGCCGGGATGTAGGACTCGGGCTGGTAGTAGTCGTAGTAGGAGACGAAGTACTCGACCCGGTTCTCGGGGAAGAACTCTCGAAACTCATTGTAGAGCTGGGCCGCCAGGGTCTTGTTGTGGGCGATGACCAGGGTCGGCTTTTTGACGGCATCGATGACCTTCGCTATGGTGTAGGTCTTCCCCGAGCCGGTGACCCCGAGGAGGGTTTGGAGGCGCTGGCCGGATTCAAGGCCGCGGACGAGCTTATCGATCGCCTCGGGCTGGGATCCCTTCGGCTCGAAGTCGGAGGCGATGGCAAACTCTGGCCTGGTAGACGGTTCAAAAGATTGGGCAGGTCTCGTCATGGCGTCACCGGGGCTCGATTCATTTTAGCGCCTCCGACCTCTCAACCCCTCTTCGCCTCTTTAAGGTACTCCAGAGTCCTCTCTCTCATCTCCCGGGCCTCATTGCCTGTGGGGTCGAGGAGGATCGCCCGGTCGAAGGCCTCTACCGCCTCCTCGTACCTCTCAAGGCCGATGAGGGCGATACCCTTCACCATCCAGCCGGGGACGAAGTCGGGCATCGCCTCGACGAGTTCCTCGGCGAGGTCGGCGACGGCGTCGTACCTCTTCAGCTTCGAGAGGGGCCCGAGCTTGTTGAACTTGTAGCTCGGCTCCTCCGGCTCTAGCTCCAGGAGGAAGTCTAGGAATTCGATCGTCGCCTGCCAGTCTCCCCGGTCGAAGATCGCCCCTGCGAGGTCGTTCCAATCCTCGGGGTCTCGGAGGGCCGGAGCCTGTTTTACGCCCGAACGATAAGCGTCCTTCGCCTCCTCGACCCGGTCGAGGTTCCGGAGGGTCATGATCTTCGAAATCCAGCCCCGAAGGTCGTCGGGCTTTGCCTCGATGGCCCTATCGAAGTACTCCAGGGCCCCCTCGTCGTCGTTCTTGAGGGAGGATATCCCTCCGAGGAGGTCCAGGATCTCCGGATCGTCGGGGCGGAGTTCGAAGGCCCGCTCGGCGCTGGCCCGCCCCTCGTCGAGCCTCCCCGCCCCCAGGTAGGCCACCGCCAGCTTGTACCACCCCCCGACGTCGGAGGGGTCGGCCTCGACGATCTCCTTGAAGAACTCCACCGCCTCCTCGAACCTGTCCGTGTGCATCAGGAAGATGCCCTCAGTAAACCTGTCTTCTGCCATATCACTCAGCCACCTCGGGGACGAAAGGTCCAGCCCTCAGATAGTCCGCGGCCCAAGACCGCCCAAATGCCCTCTATTCCCGGCTAGCCTAAAATGGAATTGGTCTCGCCCCACATTATAAAAACTTCGTTCTCCTTCAGATGATTGGATCGGTCGCCATCTAAGATGGGGCTGCGCCGTCTTTCGCCTCCGCCACGACCCAGGCGGAACCGTCGAGATAGGCACCCCCGCCGAAGGTGGCGTCCCCTCTGGACGCCTCGTCCATCCCCCGCCTCGCCCTCCTCTTGACCACCTCCATAGGTGGCTCGGGGAAGGGCTCTGAAAGGAACCGGAGTTCCAGGACGATCCTCTCGATCTCGCCCTCGTCGACGAGCCCGATCCGGTCGATCACCTCCACCTGCCGCTGGAACCTTCCGATCGCCGCTGCCGAGAGGTTCTCGATGAAGGGGATCGCCCCCCTCGACCCAGAGATCCTCCCGTCGTCGTCGATCCCGTTTCGGTGGAGGGCGAGGATGGAGTCGCCGGGGAGGTGGCCCTTCGACTCCTCGCCGCAGACGAGGAGGAACCGGATGTTCGAGTTTGCGATGAGGTTTGCGACCACCTTCTCGACCCCGAGGTTCTCGGTCTTGCAGGGGCCCCAGATGGCCGCCCCAGGAGCCCGAAGGGAGCTTGCCAGGGTAACCACTGCGATCCTCGATCGGGGGTCTCCGAGGCTGTAATCCCCCCTGATGGGCGGCCAGTTCTCAAGGCCTGAAGGCCCCCCGCCTTCGACACAGACGCCTTTCACCCCCTCCGCCCCGGATTCTTCATCTGAAATGTCTGGATGTTCGCCGCCCATCCTCCCGCCCCAGGACTCCATGGTTGAAATGCTATAAACCGTCGTCGCTCAACCGAATTATAGCCATCTCAACAAGAGGCTTATATACAAAAAGGGAGCACTTGAAGATTAATTGGGAAAGTTCTGCAGATCCGGCGTGGGATGGCCCCATGGGGTCGCCGGTGCAGAGGATGAGAGATAGATGGCATCTTACGAGGAGCGGATCCTCCAGGCGATTGAGGATTCTGAAGTTGGGCTGACGACCGTGGACGTAGCGAAGCAGGCGGGGGTCAGCAAGACGACAGCCATAAAGTACCTCTCAGTCCTCAAGTCCGAAGGAAAATGCGAATTTGTAGAGGTGGGCCCCTCCAAGCTCTGGAGGAGGACAAAGAGGCCAGAAGATCTCGGAAGGGCCGGAGAGGATCTCGAGGGGCTGAAGGAGTTCGAGGCGGCCCTGATGAGGGGCGGAGGAGCCTCCGAGGCTCCCATAAATTTATCGATCATAGCCCGCCTCGAGGAGATCTCCGAAGATGTCACCATCTCCTTCTCCTTCAAGGTCAGGGCCGATAAGGTCGACGCCCTCGTGGACCTGATGAAGAAGAATCTCAAAAAGGTGGAGACCCCATAGCTCCGAAAGTGGGGGGGTCGCCATTGAAAAGCGCGAGTGGGAAGACCCGAAATTAGCCTTATATAAGATACGGGATATCAGAGAGGGTTAAAGACGGTGGATTCGAGTTATGCGGATACCTTCTGAGATCCACGACTTCTTCCGGGTGGAGGAGGGGCAGACCCTCCTCATCAAGGGGATGCCCGGAACCGGGAAGACGACCCTGGCCCTGGAGATCATGTGCTCCGTCTGCGAGAGGGAGAACGGAATGTACATCTCCACCCGGGTCAATCCCAGCCGGGTCTACGCCATGTTCCCCTGGATCGGCGAGATCATCCCCACCACCAACGTCGTCAACGCCACCCAGAAGATGCTCCTCGAGAGCCTCAGGAACGTGGGCCGGGAGGGGTCCAGCTACGAAACGGTCCTCTACTTCTTCAAGACCTTCCTCGACCAGGCCGGGGACATGGACGACCCTATGATAGTCATCGACAGCTGGGACGCCATCATAAACTACACCGCTGCCACCCTCGGAGATGCCCAGCACAGCCTCGAGCAGAACATCTGCGAGTTCGCCCGGGACATGGGGATCCACCTGATCTTCGTCAGCGAGTCGGCAGATCTTCTGCCCCTCGACTACATCGTCGACGGCGTCGTCACCCTCAAGAACGTCAGGATGGCAGCCCCCCTCTCCGGCGAGAACCGCCCCGAGGGGATGACCACCAGGTACTCCCGGGAGATCAGGCTGGACAAGCTGAGGGGGGTGGAGATCAAGCAGAAGATATACACCTGCACCCTCCACGACGGAAGGTTCTGCTACTTCGAGCCCGCCCTCGAGAACGTCAGCCCCAAGATCGGGATCGTCTGCGACCTGGACAGGATATCAGACCCCCGAGAAGACTCCATCTCCACCGGGATCGGCGACTTCGACGGCATCACGGGGGGGCTCAACTTCGGCTCCTGCAACGTCCTGGAGATCGATCACGGCGTCGGCAAGAGGTACTACCAGGTCCTGACGGCTCTAGCGTCCAACTCCGTCAAGAACGGGAGGGCGGTCCACATCGTTCCGAGCATCGGCTACCAGCTCGCCCCCAGGGACGTCTTCGTCCCATCGAACGTGATGGTCCTGGAGCCGGGGGGCGACCGGGACCAGTGGTATGAGACCCTCTTCAAACACTGGGACTCCCTCCGAGAGAGGACGGGCAGGCCGATCCTCAACATCCTGGGGCTCGACTCGATGGAGTTCGCCTTCGGCTACGAGAGGATGCTCAACTCCACCAGCCGGATGTTCCAGAAGTGGAAGGAGACGAGCGACGTCAACGTGGTGGTGGTGAAGTCAGGGCAGAAGAGCATCCGGATGACCTCCCACATCGCCGATACCTACTTCGTCATCAAAGAGCTGAACGGGGGGCTCTGCCTCTACGGCCTGATACCCCGGACGGAGCCCCACTACATGGTCAGAGACGAGAGGGGGAACATCCGCCTCGTTCCCATAGTCTGACGCTGGGGTGGGGTCTCGTGGAGGCGATCGCCTCCTGAAGGCAGGAGACGGTTTCGACTTTTCAGACCCACCTCTCGCCGCCGTCTGATCTGATCTCCTTCTTCCAGATCGGAGCCCGTCTCTTTATCTCCTCCAGGACAAACTCGCATCCCCGGAAGGCGGCCTGCCGGTGGGGTGCGGTGGCGACGATGAGGACGATAGCCTCTCCCACTCCGAGGCTCCCGACCCTGTGGACGACGTCGACGGACTTGAGGTCAAAGGTCGCCATCGCCTCGTCCCGGATCCTCGCCAGCTCCTCCTCTGCCACCTCCCGGTAGGCCTCCACCTCGACCCCGGATATCCCGTCGTCCCTGACGGTCCCGAGGAAGGCGACGACCGCCCCGGCGTCGGGCCGCTTCGCTCCGGCCACCAGATCCTCGATGGAGAACTCCCGGTCGGTTATCTCAATCGCCATAAGACCTCACCATGGGGCCGCGAGAATCTCATCCTCCGGAGAAGGGGGGGAGGATCGCCACCTCGTCCCCCTCCTCCAGGACGTCGGAGGGGTCTGCGCCCCGCCGGTTCAGAAGGACCATCGCCCTCCCGCCGATCGGCCCGTCCGGCCCGGATAAGGCTTTCTTCAGGCCGGGATGGGAGGAGACGACCTCTTCCAGAAGGTCGGCGAGGGTGGACCCCTCCGGGAGTTCGAGGGTCGCCTCCTCCCCCGCCATCTCTCGAAACCTGGCGAAGGCCCTCACCACCACCCTCATCTCTTCGACCTCAGCCTCCCGATCTCGTCCAACGCCTCCACCTGCAGGACGAAGGTTCCGTAGCAGGGCTTCGTATAGGGGAAGATCACCCTATCCCCATCGATCCCGATGAGGAGGGGAGGGACCCCGATCAGATGGACGTTCAGGAGCCTGTACCCCGGAGGGACCTCGACAATCTCATTGAAGTTCTTCTTTATGTATTCTCTCGCCTCTTTGAAGGAGCACTGGGATAGGAGGACTTCATACTTCATCTCCTCTAGGCAGCCCAATCAGATCACCTCATCTAAAAGCCTCTTCAGCGGCAGGGGGTCGTGGACGGCCTTGGCGACGAGCTTTCTGCAGTCGAACTCCACCGTCTCAGCCAGCTCCTCGGCGGACCTCCCGAAGATCAGGACGAAGAGCTCGGCCCTGGAGATGTAGCCGATCGTCCCGGCGTAGGTTATCCCGGCGTCGCTGTGGGCGAAGGCGAAGCACTGGTCGAAGTCGGCCTTCCCTTCCGATATGGAGGCGATGCACCGGTCGATGTTCATCGTCTCCCCGAGGTAGTGGCCCCGGGGGTCAGCGAGCTTCGTCAGCTTGAGGGCGGCGCCGGTCCCCGCCACCACCACCTCGTCCCCCCTCTCCCTCAGCCGAAAGGCGAGGTAGAGGGCGATGCTGGTCTGGACGGGGACCTCGGGGCAGCCGAGGAGGATGAGGGCCCGCCTCCTCCCGGGCGATACTTCACCAGAACTCTCCATGGCCCTCCATCGGCCCCGGAGCTACTTAAAGCTCTCTTCCCCGGCCGCAGTCCGGGCAGCCGGGGTTCCTCTCCAGGGGGATCTCGTCGCACCTCCCCCGGTAGCCGTCCCAGAGGAGGAGCCTCCCCGCCAGGGACGCCCCCAACCCCGTCAGGTGCTTTACTACCTCCGTCGCCTGGATCGAGCCGATCACCCCACAGGTGGCGCCGAGGGCTGGTACCTGCTCCTTCGGCGGCGGCCGGGGGAAGATGCATCGGAGGCATGGCGTCATTCCGGGGACGATCGTCGTCGCCTGGCCGTCGAGGCCGGAGATCGCCCCGTGGAATAGGGGGACGCCTGCGGCCAGGGCCGACCCGTTGAGGAGGTGCCTGGTAGCGAAGTTGTCGAGGGCGTCCACCACCGCGTCGGACCCGGCCACCAGCTCCTCCAGGTTATCCTCGTCGGCGAATAGGGGGACCGCCTCCACCTCTACCTCGGGGTTCAGCCCCCGGAGGGTATCGGCCGCCGAGGCGGCCTTGGGACGGCCGAGGTCCTCCTGCCAGTGGAGGATCTGCCGGTTGAGGTTGCTCACCTCGACGACGTCGCCGTCGACGACGACGATCCTCCCCACCCCTGCAGTGGCCAGATAGACCGAGACGGCGGAGCCGAGCCCCCCCGCCCCGACTACCAGGGCCGTTGACCTCGCCAGCCTCCTCTGCCCCTCCTCCCCGAAGAGGGGGATCTGCCGGTCGTACCTAGTACCGTCCTCCAACTCTCACTCCTCCCTGATGGATGATGGGACGGCCCCCTTCAGCCCCCCACCACCGCCGGGAAGAGGGCGACCTCGTCCCCCTCCGCCAGAGGCGTCGCTGGCCCTGCCAGGGATAGGAAGTGCCTCCCGTTGACCATGACGTTCACGTCCTCCCGGACCCTTCCAGAGCCGTCGAAGATCTGGCCCCGGAGCTCCCAGGACCGGGTGGCGAGGCTCTCCAGAAGGTCGGAGACGAAGGCCCCATCCGAAAGCTCCACCTCCGACGCTTCCCCGAGGAGGGCTCTATACCTGGCAAAGGCCTTTATCCTGATCAGCATGACCGCTCCGCCATCTCCTTTATCCTCTCCAGGGCCCGGAGGGCGTCTTCCCGCTTGAGGTCTCTCCTCTCGTTGCGGAGAAAACTCGAAAAGCCCTCCTGGTTCCCTCCGTCGAGGTCCGCCGCCTCGATGATCCTGTCGTAGCTCCTCTTGGGGAAGTACAGAGAGGATCCCGCCGCCAGGATCTTCTCCGCGGAGACGGCGTCGATCGCCCCCCTCTCCCGGGCGGCCCGGACGTTCTCCCTGACGTTCACCAGGGGCTCGGATAGGGGGGCGTAGCTGATCGGATCGAAGATGAGGGCCACCTCGTCGTCGGAGATGAGGACCCCATCCCGGTAGAGACGGAAGATCTCGCCGACCCCCTCCATCCCGAATCTCGCGAGCTCCGCCGCCCGGAGCGCCCCCATGCTGGAGGCGCCGACGACGGCGACCCCCATCTCCAGGGCCCGGAGAACCTCCTTGTGGGCGACGGCGCTCTCCTGGAAGAATACCCCGTCGATCAGCCCTACTATCCTAGCCCCCTCCTCCACCGCCCTCAGGAGGTCGCCCCTCGCCGCCGGTGGACGGTAGTCAGCCTGGAGGATCATCTCGGCCGAGGACCTATCGAGGCTAGGGCCGAGGAAGACGACGATTTCTTTTGACCTCATCTCTCCACCGCCTCCCCCTCCTCTCCGGGTCCATGGCGCTCATCTCAAGGCCCGGGACGACGACCCGGACCACCGGGACGCCGATCTCCGGGCGGGTGAGGTCGACGACGATCGCCCGGTCCAGCCCCGCCTCTCCGAGCCGTTTCAGCATGAGGTTGATGTCGTCGAGGAAGTCGTCGGAATCCTGGGACCTGATCTCCCCAAAGGGCCTCTTCCCGGTGGACTCAAACCAGTGACGGTTCAGCCTCTTCGTCCTCTCGTAACCGATCTGCCTCCGGAAGTCCGCCGTCGTCGTATCCTCCCTCGCCCCGTGGATCTGGGTCAGCCTCGACTGGGCGACCTCCGTCAGGGCGCGGAGGACGGCCACTCCGGCGTTGGTGTGGGTCCCCATCCCGATGGTGAGGAGGGCGGGGTCCTTCAGCATCAGGTCGTCGGAGGCGGCGACGATGGTGGGGACACCAATGTCGCTGGTTATGTCCTTGATCAGGACGTCCACCTCCGCCCGGGCGAACTTCTCCAGGAGGGAGTGGGCGAGGCCGTCCTCCACCTCCGAGACGACGGGGCCCGTCCTCTTCACCGCCTCGGCGAGGGACCAGGCGTCCCGCTCGATCACCTCGGAGAGGCCGTGGAAGACCGCCTCCTCCAGGACGTTCCCCGAGGCGAGGCCGTTGGTGTTCGTCCTGAAGAGCTGCGGGTACTCCCTCGAGAGCGGATGGAAGACGGCGCTCGCCGGGACCATCACCTCCTCCTTTCCGATCAGATCGTAACCGGCGACCCAGGGGATAGGCTTCTCCGGGTCCGCCCCCTCGGGGAGGGCGAGGTCCCTGGGGTCGACGGCCTCGACCCCGGCCCGAACCTTCGAATGGCTCTCCACCAGGAGCTCCCTATCGTGGACCTCGGCGGAGTACCGCTCTATCCCCTCCATCATCGCCGAGACCCTCGCCTCGGCTGGGGTGGCGCCTTTGCCGTTGTAGACGGATATCGCCCCCTTCTCCGCTGCGGGCCTGATGCTGGAGAAGACCGGTATCCCAATCCGGTCGAGGTTGGTGATGTCAGCCACCCTGGTGATCCCCGCGAGCTCCATCTTGGGGGCTATCCGTTCGAGGGTCTCCTCAGGAGAAAAAGCTCGGTGGGTGTCGGTCTTATACTTCTTTATGCAGGATCTGAGCATCATCGGTTATCAACTCTTCAGCTTGAATCCGTTCTTGATCTTTGAATCCTCTCCCACCGGTGGTTTTTGGGCTGGTCCTCCGGGCGAGGGTGGGACGGCAGGCGGATCGCCCCTACCAACTCCTCCGTCTGCCCCTAAATACATGTCGGGTTTCTCCCCGTCCCTCCGATAGAATCGATATAGATTCAGAGGAGAGATAGGAAGATCCAGTAGACTAGGAGGTTTGCGGCCGTCAGGGGGATCCCGACCTTCATGAAGTCGGTGAAGGTGATGGCCGTCCCCCTCTTCTCGCCGTTCTGGACGATGATGACGTTGGACGCCGCCCCGATGATCGTCAGGTTCCCGGCGATGGTGGACCCGGCGGCGAGGGCCATCATCGCCTCCACCGAGGAGTCGAGGGTGGATAAGAGGGGGAGGTAGAGGGCGACGAAGGGGACGTTCGATACCAGCTGGCTCGCGATGGCGCTCGTCGCCAGGATCACCGGGATCGAGGTGGCCTCAAACCCCGAGCCGTTCATCGCAGCCTGGAGGTGGCCGGAGTTCCAGACGCTCTCCATCAGGACGAACATGGAGGCGAAGAAGGCGAGGGTTCGCCAATCCACCTTCCTCACGAGCTCCAGCCTCCTGGGGCTACAGAGGAGGATGGGGAGGGCGGAGAAGAGGGCGATCTCCGTCAGGCCGAGGGGGGACGGAAAGCCCAGGGAGACGGAGACTATCTTGAAGGCGATCAGGACCATCACCACCACCAGGGAGAGCTTCGAGAGGAGGGCGAGGTCCGGATCGACCACTGTCTCCTGGATGTGGTTTAAGGTCTGGCGACCAAACTCCCCGCCGCAGAGGAGCCTCAAGACCCCATAGGCGAGGAGGAGGTTTATGGCCGTCGGGAGGGCAAGATACCGGAAGAAGGTGACGAAGGGGTTTGGGACCCCCCCGCCGACGGCGATGAGCAGGTTCTGGGGGTTTCCGATGGGGCTTGCGACGCTTCCAATGGTCACCCCGAAGGCGAGGGAGAGGAGGAGGAGCCTGGCGGAGACCTCGTACTTCCTAGCGATGTGGATCAGTAGAGGTGTTCCGACGATAGCCAGGGTGTCGTTCATCAGGAGGGCGGATAGAAAACCTGCCCCGAAGAGGATCGCGATGACGAGCTGGTCGACGTTCCTCGCCCGCCTCAGGAGCCGGTAAGAGAAGCTGGCGAGGTAGCCGCTCTCCTCCAGGGCCACCCCGACGACGAACATCCCAAAGAGAAAGAGCATCACGTCCACGTTGATCGCCCCGAGGGCCTCGGCCGGGGAGATCGAGCCCGCGAGGAGGACGACGACGGCCCCCGCGACCATGATCTGCCAGATCATCACCCTCGTCCTGAAAAGCTGTCGGGCGGCGATGGTGACTAGAACGGCGGCGAGGACGATGAGGGAGAAGTCTCCGGCAGAGAAGCTCGGCTGAAGCAGGAATGACATCTGGAACATGAGGTTATGGCTCACCGCGGATTTCTCCCTGAAGGCTGGCCTCCAAGGACGCTACCTGAAGTGATGGGAAATATATACGCTTTTCCTTCCTGAGCCGCCGGATCGGCCTCCCCGACCTGACCGAAGCCAAGCCTCCTGGATTATCTCGATTGATCCGACACGCTCCATTAAACTATGGGACGAATTAAAAAGATACAAAGATATATCCGTTGGCCCTCCTTCGAACCTTTTGAGGAGGAGTTTTGACGCTACCAGCCTTCAATCCCGGATGTAGAACTTCAGGCACTTTATTCGCATATCTCTGTCTATCGGCCCTGATCGGCGTTGCGCTGACGGGCCCGGCCTCATCATCTCCCAACGCCTCGGGGAACGAGACCTTCGAGGTCCAGATCCTGGCGATAAACGATCTCCGCGGCCAGCTGGAGCCGCCCCAGGGGAAGGCGACCGTCGGATATGACAGCAGATGCGAGCCCTTCCAGGTGGAGGTGGGTGGCGCGGAATATCTATCTACGATCATAAAGGGGCTCGTCGCCACAAACCCCGATACGATCCTCGTCTCGGCGGGGGATAACATAGGAGCAAGCCCCCTAGTCTCCGCCCTCTTTCACGACGAGCCGACGATCGAGGCCTTATCCCTGATGGGGTTTGATTACTCCGCCGTCGGAAACCACGAGTTCGACGAGGGGCCCGAGGAGCTTTTGAGGATGCAGCGGGGCTGCTGCCATCCAGAGGCCGGTTGCCAGGACGGGGACCGCTTTGTAGGGGCTGGTTTCAGGTACCTGGCCGCCAACGTCATCGACGAGACGACTGGAGAGACTTTATTCCCCCCCTACGCCATCAGGGAAGTCGGAGGGGTGCCGGTGGCCTTCATAGGCGTATCGTTGAATAGCACCCCGGCGATTGTCGTCCCCTGGGGGGTGGCGGGGCTCCTGTTCACCGACGAGGCCGAAGCTATCAACGGGTGCGTAGGGGCTCTGAAAGAGGCGGGGGTCGAGACGATCGTGGTCCTCCTCCACCAGGGCGGCTTCTCGGCAGGGCTTCCGAACGAGGAGATGGAGCCCTGGGAGCTTCTAGAGGATATCGTCCGCCGGACCGACGGAGAGGTGGACCTCTTCATTACGGGCCACAGCCACCAGGCGTATATATCGACGGTGGACGGAAGGCTCGTCACCCAGGCCGGATCTCATGGGAAGTTCGTAACGGACGTCGACCTGGTGATCAGCCCGGCGACCGGCGATGTCGTCGAGGTGAGGGCTAAGAACGTCCCGGTGACGAGAGATGTCCCCACGGACCCAGCAATATCCGAGCTTCTGGATAAGTACCGAAGAATCATGGGACCCATGGCCGACGAGGTCGTAGGTTCCGTCACCGCCGACATAACTAGGAACGCCTCCGAATCGGGCGAATCGGCCCTGGGAAACCTGATCGCTGATGCTCAGCTCCTAGCCACCCAAGGCGGGGTGAAACGGAATGGAGATGGCGCTGTCGTCGCCTTCACTAACCCCGGGGGGATTAGAGCCGACCTCCTCTTCGATCAGGTCGGGGGCGGAGAGGGGCCGGGGGAGGTGACCCGCCAGGAGGCCTTCAACGTCCAGCCCTTCGAGAACATCCTCATCATCATGAACCTGACCGGCGAGGAGATCAAGGCAGTCCTCGAGGAGCAGTTCGACAACCCCTCCCCGGGACGAAACCGGATCCTCCAGGTCTCTGAGGGCTTCACCTACGCCTGGAGGAGGTCGGCCCCGACGGGAGATAAGGTCGATATCTCCAGCATCAAGATCGACGGGGTCTCCCTGGATCCCGAGGGGATCTACAGGGTGGCGGCCAACTACTTCCTCGCCGAAGGGGGGGACGGGTTTGCCACCTTCGCTGAGGGGGTCGATCGGGTCGGCGGCGCCTCCGACTTTGACGCCCTCCTGGATTACCTGGAGGCGCGTTCTCCCGTCTCCCCTCCGCCGATGGGGAGGATAGACTTGGTGCAGGAGAAGAAGCAGCAGATATTTGTCCCGACGGCCGCTGCCGCCTGATCGGATCCTGGACCGGAAGGCTTTGTCCCTGCAGCCTTTCGGCTCTGGCCTCTTATTTTTCGTATCTTCGGCGATCCCATCACCGGCGGCGAACCCAGCATATCTTCACCTACCGTCGTTCCTCTTCGATTCGCCTCCGTTCCTCCAGCCGACGGAGGCGTCGGGGATGCTGTCCACCTCCGAGAAGTACGGCTTGATGTCCAGGAGCGGGGTGCCCTCCAGGGCGTCGAGCCCCCGGACCCTCAGCCTCCCGCCGGCGACGCCGACCAGATCGACGATCCCGAGGCCGATGGGGTTTGGCCGATTCGGCGAACGAGTGGCGAAGACGCCGTGCTCCTTTCCGTCGTGGGGTGGGAAGGCCTTCAGCACCTTCCGGTCGGCCCGGTCGAGCCAGTAGAGGAGGAAGAGGTGGGTGCATCCCTCGACGTCCGCAAGGCCAGGCAAAAATTCGTCGAAGACCTCCACCTCGCTGACCTCCTCCGAGGGCCTCCCCTGGAAGGGGGCCTCGGCCCTGGTCTTGTATGGGGAGTGGATTACGCCTATAGGCTTCAGGTTCATGGCGAGGTGTTTGGCTGCGAAGGGAAAAAAGGGCTTCGGGGAATGGAGCGTTTTTAGAGGTGGATGGTTTGGTAGAGAACCCATCGAGGCGATCAAAGATACTGTCTTTAAATGCTACATCGGAAAAATGGGTGTTGCGCCTGCATTTGGCTGAAGCATTCGAAGAGAAACGATATTGCCCTTAATTGCCCTATTCTCGATATTTACATCCCCGACCCTCTCGATCATCCGCAGAATCTCTCTGGCCTGGACCACCCATCACCCCTCAGAGTCCTTCTCCTCGATCGTTCCGGTCACCTCAAAGAGCTTTAAGCTCGCGCGCTAGTTTTATCTCCGTTTCTCTGGCTGCGCCCGCCGGGGGGGGCCTCTCTCGCCCCCCACCTCCCAGAGGGGCTAAAGGTGATATATATCTTGAATAAACCCTTAGCATAGTAAAAATCCCCCTGAAGGAGGGAGTCCGTTGAAGGATTATCTCACGATAGACGATTTCCCCATCAAGAACCAGCGGATCCTGGTGAGGGTCGACCTGAACGCCCCCATGGACCCGAAAGGAAAGATCCTCGACGACAAGAGGTTTCGAAGCCACCTCCCGACCTTGCGCGACCTAGAGGAGGCTCGGGTCGTCCTGATGGCCCACCAGAGCCGGGCGGGCAAGAAGGACTTCACCACCTTGGAGGCCCACGCCAAAAGGCTCAGCCAGCTCCTCCACCGCGAGATCGCCTACGTCGACGACATCTTCGGCTCCCGCGCCCGAGAGGCGATCAAGGCGATGAGGCCTGGTGACGTCATCCTCCTCGAGAACACCCGCTTCTACTCCGAGGAGAACATCAGCCGATCGCCGGAGGAGCACGCGAATAGCCACATGGTCCGCAAGCTTTCACCGCTATTCGACCTATTCGTCAACGATGCCTTCGCCGTCTCCCACCGTTCTCACCTATCCGTCGTCGGCTTCACGGAGTTTCTCCCCAGCGCCGCAGGTAGGCTGATGGAGAAGGAGATCGACTCCCTCGACAAGGGCGTCCGGGGTAACGAGCACCCCTCGATCTTCGTCCTCGGCGGGACGAAGGCCGACGACTCGATCAAGGTGATCCAGAACGTCTTCCGCCGAGGGGGCGTCGACCAGGTCCTTGTCACCGGGGTCGTAGCCACCGTCTTCCAGATGGCGGCGGGGGTCAACGTAGGCGATAAAAACCGCGAGTTTGTGGCCGGCCTAGACTACTCCGACCAGGTGGCGATCGCCCGAGACCTCCTGGAGAAGAACCCCGAAAAGATCGTGGTTCCCACCGACGTCGCCCTGGACAGGGACGGCGAGAGGCTGGACGTCGCCATGGATAAGGTACCCCAAGATCTCCAGATCGCCGACATCGGCCTTGAGACGATAGTCGACTTCTCAAAGAGGATCCGGGAGGCTAAGATCGTCGTCCTCAACGGCACCGCCGGGATCTTCGAGAACGAGAAGTTCGCCCTGGGGACGACCGAGATCCTGAAGGCCGCCACCGAGTCGGGCTTCTCCATCGCCGGCGGAGGGCACACCAGCGCCGCCATCGAAGAGCTGGGTCTCGAGTCCAAGTTCTCCCACGTCAGCACCGGCGGCGGAGCATCGATAAGCTACCTATCCGGAGACCTCCTCCCAGGGATCGAGGCGCTGAAGAGGGCGGCCCAGCGGTGGAGGAAGTGACCCGCGGTCCCGGCATAGAGGGGTGAAAAGAACGGCCTTAAGGGGAGGGATCGCCGTCCCCGTGGGGCCGCTGCCCTGCCAGGGCCTCCAGGACCAGAACCCTGACTTCGGCTAGGATCTCCTTGGGGGTTCCCGGAGCCTCCAGGCCGGCGGCTCCCCGGTGGCCGCCCCCGGATCCCCCGGCCGCCCTCCCCACCTCCTCGAGGATCGCCGAGAGGTCAAGGCCGGCGAGGACGGCGCCCCTCCTCGCCCGACCGCTGATCCTGCAGAGGTCGCCGTGGGCTCCCCCGACGAGGGCGACGTCGGCCCCGATCTCGACGAGGGTCATCGCCGCGGAGCCCTCGAAGGCTCCGACCTCCGAGGTGACGACGATCCATTCCCCCTTCCACTCTATCTCGGCCCGAGAGGCGGCTCGCAGGAGGGCGATCCTCCTCGAAGTGTCGGTCGGGACCCGAGAGAGGACCTCCAGGGCCTCGGCGTAGTCCAGATCCGACCTCTCCAGGATCTCGGCCACCGTCCGGAAGGAGGAGGCTTGGGCGTGTTTGAACCTTCCGGTATCGGTGATTATCCCCACCAGAAGGGCGAGGGCCGCCTCCCGGCTCGGGCCGATCCCGCTTTTATCCAAAATCTCCCAAGCGATCTCAGAGGTGGAGTCGGCGGCCCTCTGGATCTGGAAGATCGCCCCATCCAGCAGGTCACCCTCCTGGTGATGATCTATCACAGCGTAATCTTTGAGGGGGAGGTCCCCAATCTGAAGCCCCACCGCCGTGTCGACAACCACCACCAGATCGTACTCCTCGACGGATGGATCGATCAATACCTCCGCTCCGATCGCCTCCAGGAGGCTTCCTCCGGTCTTGCTCACCCCCTCCACCGCCGCCAGGTCACCCCCGAAGGCCTCCCGGAGGGAGAAAGCTGCCCCCAAGGCATCCGGGTCGGCGTTCTTGTGGCAGAGGTAAAGGACCCTCTTTCGACCACCGATCATCTTTCCGAACTCTTCCTCTCGAATCTCCATCCTGACGGATGATCGGCATGATGATAGAAATAGCTGTTTCTGGCCTAGAGGATCAGGCCGGAGCCCTCGTCGATCTGGTCCGGGGGTTTGGAGATCTTATCGGAGACCGCCACCCTCTGAGGGACGTCATCCTTCATCCAGGATCACCCGGTATCCGAGGCTCTTGAGGCCAGCGACGGCCTCTTCGGTCAGCCTGCAGCCAGCGGGAACCTCCACCTCGAGCCGATCTCCCCTATCTAAAACCCGCCAGCCGAGGGGGAGAAGCTCCTCGGCAGCCTCGACCCGCCTCAGCCTTTCGGGGCTGAGGGGGCCCTCAATCCTGGGGGCGAGGCAGGACCTGGAAGGCCGATCGGCGTTGGAGAGCCCCAAGGCCGTCGCCATCTCTCGGACCATCTCCTTCGTCGCCCCCACCTCCCGGAGGGGCATCCTGATGCCCGCCTCCAGGAGGGATCTCATGCCAGGCCGATCCTCCAGACGATCGGAGGCGTTGGTGCCGTCTACGACGATCTCCGCCCCCCGAATTCTCGCCAGTTCTAGGAGCCTTTTGGCCATCATCCTCTTACAGATTCGACATCTATCGGGGAGGTTTTCAGAGATCTCCACGAGGTCCAGGACTTCAGCCTCAACGATTACGTGCTCGATCCCGATCTCGGAGGCGACCTTTCGAGCGTTCGCCAGGTCCGCCGCGGATAATAGCTCCGTCTTGACGATGGCGGCGATGGCTCGATCCCCTGCGGCGAGTCTGGCCGCCGCCGCCAGGACCGAGCTGTCCACCCCCCCCGAGAAGGCCACCACTACCCCCTCCAGCGCTCCAAACCACCGGCAGAGATCTTCGAAAGATGCCATCCTCATCCCTCCAGGCGCATGGCCTTGACCCCAGTTGCCCGCTCCACTCGAAAGCCTTTTCCCGGTGGCATGATCTAATCTTCGCTCATCATCGCTCCCGGCGTTAGGAACGGGATCGGAGGGATTTGATGCACATATTTATCACCGGGGCTGGCGATGTCGGTTACCACCTGGCACGCGAGCTATCTGGCGATTATGACGTCACAGTAATCGATCAGAACAGCAGAGCCTGCGAGCGGCTGGAGGAGATCGACGTCAAGGTCCTCCAGGGGAACGCCGCCAACGCCCAGCTCCTGATGGAGGCCGGGATCCAGGACGCGGACATCGTCGTCGCCGTAACCGGAAACGACGAGGTGAACATCATCACATGCATCACCGCAAGCCACCTGGGCGTCGAGAGGACCATTGCTCGGGTCAGCAACTCCGACTACATCGACCAGCCGATGAAGGACCGAAAACAGATCGGTATCGGCCTCATGATCTGTCCGGAGCTGGTGATGGCCGAGCGGATCGTCAAGGACCTCTACTTCCCGTCGATGGTCGAACGTCGGAGGCTCGCTGGCGGGAAGGCCGAGCTGATCGAGCTCGCCGTCGCCGAGGGCTCCCCCCTGGAGGGGCCGATAGCCAGCCTCGAGCTCCCCGAGAACTGCAAGCTAGCCGCCATCAAGAGGGGAGAGGAGATTCTCATCGCCAGGAAAGAGGAGTCGATCAGGGCCGGGGACCGACTGATCCTCACCTCTGACTCTAAGTCGGTGCCGAAGCTGAGGAGGATGATCCATGAGGATACTGCCTCCTCCAAGGTGATGATCGTCGGGGGAGGGGTTGTCGGCTTCTACCTCGCCACGTGGCTGGAGAAGATGGACTTCGACCTGAAGTTGTTGGAGATCGACAACGTCCGCTGCCAGGAGCTGGCGGAGGAGCTCCCCGAGACCCTGATCCTCAACGGCGACGGAACGGATATCTCCCTCATCAAGGCCGAGAACGCTGGATCGATGGACGCTGTCTTCTCCGTCACCGGCTTTGACGAGAAGAACCTGCTATGCTCTTTGTTGGCAAAGCAGCTGGGGGCAGATAAGATCGTGGCGAGGGTCGACAGGAGCGACTACATCGACCTCTTCGAGATGGTGGGAGTCGACCACGCCATAAGCCCTGGGAGGGTGACCGTCGACGCCGTCCTGAAGCTGATCAGGGGCGGAGAGGAGGTGATCTCCGCCGGGAGGGAGGAGACGGAGGTGCTGGAGTTTCGGGCCGAGAAGGAGGCGAAGATCCTGGGGAAGAACGCCGCCGAGAAGATGCCGAAGGGTGCGATCCTCGGGATGATCATGCGGGGCAGCCAGCCGATCATCCCCACCTCGGAGACGGAGGTGAAGGAAGGGGACAGGATCTTCGTTCTGGCCCTCCCCAAGGTATCGGCGAAGGTGAAGGCCCTCTTCACCGCCGATCGGGGCGAGTGATTTTGGGCCCGGCCAACGGCATCACCGCCGGCCCATCTGGCCCATCTACTCCTCTGCCATCTTCCTTCCTGCGAGAAGGTCGGTGACGAGGGCCGCCCTTAGGTTTCCATCTCTTAGAACGGCGGCTGGATGGTAGGTGACGAGGAACCGATCCCGGTGGATCCGTCCCCGGAGTTCGGCTACCCCCTCCTCGTCCAGGACGGCCCTCGCCGCCGCGTTCCCCATCAGGATCACCACCTTCGGCCTGAGGAGCTCGAACTGGGCTAGTAGGTAGGGTCGGCACGCCTCCACCTCCGTCCTATTCGGCCTCCTGTTCCCTGGAGGCCTGCATTTGACGACGTTGGTGATGTAGATCCGGGACCTATCGACCCCTGCATCCAGGAGGCAGCGGTCGAGGATCGATCCGGCCCTACCGACGAAGGGCCTCCCCAGCCGGTCCTCGTCCCTCCCCGGAGCTTCGCCAACCAGGAGGATCTCGGCCCCGGCCGGCCCCTCGCCGGGGACAGCCTTAGTTCTTCCCTCGGAGAGAGGACACCGGCGGCACGATCCGATCACCTCGGCAAGGGCGTCTAGGGGGCCATTGACCTTCCGGGGGGTCTCCGCTCCCGAGCTCTCATCGACTATGGTATGATCCGCCTCATGGAACATCGTACGATCCACCTCATGGAACGAAACGTTCTTATTCATTTAAGCCAGAATCGCCCATCCAAGGTGGTTATAATGGTAGAATGGACCGGAAGCCTCAGAAAGTTCGACGACTTGTATTACACCATCGAGAGGATCGTCTACGGCAAGGGTCAGCTCTCGGGATTCACCTCGGAGGAGATCTACAACAACCTGCGGAACAAGTCCTTCTTCAAGGGCCCAGAAGATCTCCACAAGTTCCTGATCGAGAACGACAAAAAGTACAGGGTCAGGGCCCTGGAGACCGGCGGATGGGAGCGTTACTGGTAGGTTCACTTCTCGCAGAAATATATATTTTCGTCGTCGGTTCCCAGCTGCGAGAACTTCCCCGTCGCCAGGATCTTGTAGCTGTACTTTAGAGGGGCCACCCTCGTCCCCGGCCCCACCACCGACTCCTGGGGGAGGATGACGTTCTCTCCCACCACAGGGATCTTCCCGGCCTTGTTGAAGGGCTGGTCCGCGTCGAGGACGCATTTCGTCCCGATGGTGGAGTGCCTCCCCATGATCGTCCTGTTCAGGTACGATCCCCTCTTTATGGAGGCGAAGCTCATCACCATGCTCTTTCTGATCACCGAACCCCTCTCGATGAGGCTGGTATGGCCGATGTGGGAGTCTTCGATGATCACCCCCTTCTCGATGTTGCAGTTTCTCCCGATGAAGACCTTCCCCCGGAGCTCGATATCCCCGGAGTCCAGGTGCTTTTTCATCCGGCTGAGGGTAGTGGGGTTGATCCACTGACCTGGACGGTACTCGTTCCTGAAGGCGTAGTGCTCCACCTTCCCTCCGAGAAAGTCCATCGCCGCCGAAAGAAGCCTTTCGGGGGTGCCTATGTCTATCCAGTATCCTTTCACCGGATAGCCGTAGACGGGGTATCCCTGCTCTGTGAGGTAGGGGATCAGGTCTCCCCCTATGTCCCGGGCCGAGTCTCCCATATCGGCGAGAACCTTCCGGATCTCGGGGGAGAAGATGTAAAAGGCGGTGTTGATCATCCTGCTCGGCTCCTTTCCGGGGGCTGGCTTCTCGACGAAGCCCCTGATCCTCAGATCGTCGTCGATCTTGGCGACCCCGTACTGGGATATCTCCTCCCCCCCTCCCAGCTCCTTCAGGGCGACGGTGAGGACCGCCCCCTTATTTCTATGAAAATTAATGAAGTTTTTGAGGTTGATGTCGATGACGTTGTCGCCGGATACCACGAGCATATCCTCGTTTATGTCAAAGTAGTTCGCGCAGTATCTCAGGGAGTCCGCGCTTCCCTTGTCCGGGTACTGGGGCTGATAGGCGAACTCCTCGATATCGGTGATCCCCAGCCTCTTGAAGAACCCCTCTCCAGCCTTGAAGTAGTTGTTGAGGGGGAGGGTGTTCTCCGCCCCCTTGCTCCCCAGGACGAACCTCCTGCACCCCTGGGTTGCCAGGACCCTGAAGAGGGTGGCTATGATGGCGGTGTCGCAGAGGTCCACCAGGGGCTTGGGCTGGTCGAGGGTGAGGGGATAGAGTCTGGTGCCTCCTCCGCCGACGGTGGCGATTACCGGTGGAAACATCTTCACCTCAACTCCATCAGTAACCGCGCCTGATCTTGATTATTATCCGGGTGATCATGAAGACTATCAGGAATATTATGACGTAGAATATTATCTCCTGGGTTTCCATGGCCTCGCCTGGGATGTCGAAGTTTATATTTTTGATGGGTGGGGTCTCCAAGCCCCGGAGGTAGGGTTAATTATAGAAAAGGGGGGGATAAGGGGGAGGCTAGATTCAGATGAGGGATGGATTTGATGAGCGGAAGAAGAGAGGCTATTGAGAGGGCGAAGGCCCACTTCGAGGAGCTCCTCGTCGAGCAGATGGACCGGGTGGAGCGGATGAAGGCCGCCGAGGACTGGATCGACTACTCTATGATCAAAACCATCGTCATCGGAGTGGTGGGGGGGGACGGGATCGGCCCCTACATCAGCGCCGAGGCGAAGAGAGTCCTCGAGCAGATGCTGAAGGCGGAGGTCTCGGAAGGGAAGGTGGAGATCACGGACGTCTCCGGCCTCTCTATCGAGGAGAGGGCGAGGGCGATGAAAGCGATCCCCGACGGAGTCCTCGATGAGCTGAAGAGGTGCCACGCCATCCTCAAGGGGCCTCTGACGACCCCGAAGAAGGGGGACCCCTGGCCGAACCTGGAGAGCGCGAACGTCGCGATGCGCCGGGAGCTGGACCTCTTCGCCAACGTCCGGCCCGTCAAGGTCCCCAGCCAGGGGATCGACTGGACCTTCTTCAGGGAGAACACCGAGGGGGCGTACATCCTCGGGAGCAGGGGGTTCAACGTCACCGACGAGATCGCCTTCGACTTCACGGTGACGACCAGCCAGGGGGCGGAGAGGATAGCGAGGCTGGCCTTCGAGCACGCCAAGAAGAACGGGGTCGACCGGGTCACCGCCGTCACCAAGGCTAACGTCATCAAGACCAGCGACGGCAAGTTCCTGGAGTTGGCGAGGAAGGTGGCAAAGGACTACCCCGAAATCGAGCTTGACGAGTGGTTCATCGACATCATGGCCGCAAAGCTCGTCGACCCGAAGCGGAGGACCCAGTTCCGGATCGTCGTCCTTCCGAACTTATACGGCGACATCATCACCGACGAGGCGGCGGAGTTCCAGGGCGGCGTCGGAACCGCCGGCTCCGCCAACATCGGGAAGAGGTACGCCATGTTCGAGGCGATCCACGGCTCCGCTCCGAGGATGGTGGAGGAGGGGCGAGCCCAATATGCCGACCCCTCCAGCATGATGAGGGCGGCGGCGATGCTCCTCGGCCACATAGGCTTCGTCGATAAGGCGAGGAGGCTGGAGATGGCCCTCGACATCTGCGGCCAGTACGAGAGGAAGGTAGTCCTGACGGGCCGTTCCGACGGCGCCACCGGTGCCGAGTTCGCCGACTACGTCGTGGAGGCCCTCCAGGACCCGGAGCTGGAGGCGAGGTGGAGGAGCTATCAGTGAGGAGGCCGAAATCTGGCCGGGCCGGCTTATGGGCCCGGAGCGGGTTTCTGGGCCTTCATTTTATTCAGTGCCAGAAAAATCCGTCCCTTCAAATCCGAAGCTCGGATGGCGGAAACCAATTTCAATTATAACCGACAAATAACTCCTCGTGGAGAACCTGGCAGATGCTTTCCTGAGGCTGGATCGGAAGGATATCTCCCTCCTGAAGGCCATCGAACGGGGGATGCGCCACTCGGAGTGGGTCCCTATAGAGGATGTGATAGCGATAGCTCGCCTCTCCCCGAAGGGGGCCAGCACGGGCCTCTCGAGGCTGGTGGAGAAGAAGCTCGTATCGAGGACCACGGAGCCCTATGAGGGGTACCAGATCGGCTTTGCCGCCTACGACCTCGTCGCCCTCTCCGACCTCGTCGACCGGGACGTGGTGGCCTTTCTCGGAGACCTGCTGGGCGTGGGGAAGGAGTCGGTCGTCTTCGAGGCGCTCGGCAGCGGCGCTCCCGGACCCGATGAGCCGGGAGCCCCGCCGAATAGGGACGAGCCACCCCTCGTCCCCCTGGCGGTCAAGTTCCACCGCCAGGGGAGGACTAGCTTCAAGCACGTCCGGAGGGCGAGGGACCACCTGAGAGATCAGCCCCGGTGCGCCTGGATCCATGCCGCGAGGCTCGGGGCGGCGAGGGAGTGGAGGACCCTCAAAGCCCTCCATCCGGAGGTGAGGGTCCCAAGGCCCGTCGCCCTCAGCCACCACGCCGTGGTGATGGAGCATGTGGGGGGGGCGGAGCTTTACAAGGTGGAGCTGGAGGAGCCTGAGCCCTTTTTAGAGCTGATCCTGAAGGAGGTGGCCTCTGCCTGGAGGAGGGGAATCGTCCACGCTGACCTCAGCGCCTACAACGTCCTCGTCGGGGAGGACGGGGAGGTAGTCATCATCGACTGGCCCCAGGCCGTATCCAGGAGGGACCCCAGGGCCCAAGAGCTCCTCGAAAGGGACGTCAAGAACCTCCTCGACCACTTCGCAAGGAAGTACCACCTCGTCGTACCCCACCAAGAGGCTTTGGCAACTGTTGTAGGAGATGATGGAGGAGGGAGGAAGGAGGGTGAGACGGGGTGGGTAGATAGGATCCTCGAGGGGTGATGCCATCCCAGGATCGATCTTCGGGGTGGACATCGCGAGCGGCTCGCCCTTGAGCAAGCAAGCCCCAAGCTATGCCCTCTTCATCATCTCCGGGGACGGAGAAGAGCGCCACCCCATGGTCAGCAGGCAGAAGCTGATCAGGATGATCCGGCAGAGGGCGCCGGAGATCGTCGCCGTCGACAGCGTCCACGAGCTCGCCGCCGACAGGTCCGACCTCGTCTGGCTCCTGAGGCAGATGCCCCCGGGGACGAGGGTCGTCCAGGTGACGGGAGGGGAGAGGGCCGAGCCCCTGGCCAGGCTCGCCCGGCGGCACCGGATCGCCTTCGATCGGCTCGACCCCATGGACGAGGCCGAGGCCTGCGCCCGCCTCGCCTCCCGGGGCGTCGGGAGCGTCGTCTCGGCCTTCGAGGACCAGACCTGGATCAAGGTCAGCCGCCGGAGGTCTCCCGGTCGGGGCGGCTGGAGCCAGAAGAGGTACACCCGGAAGATCCACGGCTCTGTCAAGGCCCTCTCCCGAGAGGTGGAGGAGAGGCTCCGGGAGGAGGGGCACAGGTTCAGCATCCGCTCGGTGGAGGGTATCGGCGGCTACATCAGGAGCGAGTTCGTGGTGGAGGCGGATAGGAGCCTCGTCCACCTCCACTCCGGCTACCGCGGCGACGCCCAGATCCGGGTGGAGGGGGTGGAGCGGCCGAGGCTCAAGTTCGAGCCTCTCCGCAGGAGACGGGGTTACATCATCGCCGGGATCGATCCCGGCACCACCACCGCCATCGCCGCCCTCAACCTGAGGGGGGAGCTGGTGGACCTCACCAGCTCGAGGACGATGGCCACCCCGGAGGTGATCGAGTGGCTCGCGGCCCGCGGAAAGACCCTGCTGGTGGCGACGGACGTATTTCCCACGCCGGGAGCCGTCGAGAAGGTGAAGAGGGCCTTCTCCGCCGTCCTCTCCTCCCCGGGAAGCGATATCAGCGCCGAGGAGAAGATCGCCCTCGCCCGGGAGTACGGCTACAGAAACGACCACGAGCGCGACGCCCTCGCGGCAGCGGCCAGCGCCTTCAAGAGGTACAGAAACAAGTTCCAGCAGGTCGAGAGGAAATGCCCTCCGGATCTCGACCCCGAGGAGGTGAAGGCCCTGGTGGTCCGGGGCCTCTCGATAGACCAGGCGATCTCCGGGATGGCGTTGCCGCCAGCGGAGGAGAGGCCCACGCCCCCGCAGGAGTCTCCATCCTCAGAAGACGCCGATCACTCCATCCTGGCTGGAGAGAACCGACGTCAGCAAGAGCAGATCCGGAGGCTGAAGGAGTTTGTCGAAGAGCTGAAGGGCGAGCTCGCGGAGGAGAGGGCGGCCCGCCGACGGCTGGAGGCTAAGATCGAGAGGCTGATGGATAGGTCCCGCCGGGAGATCAAAAGGGACCAGGAGATCAAGATCCGGGAGAAGGAGATCGAGAGGCTCCGGGGCCTCCTCCGGCAGGAGAGGAAGGTGAACCGCAGGCTGAAGGCGAGGCTCAGGAGGGAGAAGAGGGCCGAGGAGCTGGAGGAGGAGGCGGTGGGAAGGCCCGCCAAGGTGGTCGCCTCCTTCTCCAGGGAGGCGATCCTGGAGGCGGCGGAGCAGCTAGGCGTTCGGAAGGGAGATGTTGTCGTCCTCATCGACGCCAGCGGCGGAGGCCCCAACACCGCAGACCTTCTCATCGATCTCGAGGTGGAGGCGGTGGTCGTCGATACGGAGATGGAGCCGTCGGTGGAGGGGTATCTGATGGACGGAGGCGTCCCCGTCCTCTCCAGCAGCGAGGTGCCGGTGCGGAGGGTATCTGGGGTCGCCCTCGTCGACCCTGAGGATCTGGAGGGGGCGCTTGCTCGGTGGTCGGAGCGAAAAGTGGTCCGAGATGCGAGACGGAAGACCGAGTGGCTGGAGGGGATGATCCAGGAGTACCGGGCGGAGCGGAGGAAGGACGAGCGGCAGAGGAGGAAGACCTCTCCGGAGTGAGCAGCCGGGCATCGCTTTGACCGGGGAACGCCTACACCCCCTGGGGCAAGGGGAGCGTTTTTAAAGATAACCCGCCCTCACTGCCCCCAACCATGCTCGCCGACGATATACTGAGGTTGAAGAGAGAGAGGAACGCCGTCATCCTCGCCCACAACTACCAGCCGGGAGAGGTCCAGAAGGTCGCAGACCTCCGGGGCGACTCCCTGGAGCTATCTCGGGCAGCGGCGAGGGAGGAGGCTGAGGTTTTGGTCTTCTGCGGCGTCGACTTCATGGCCGAGACCGCGGCGATCCTATCCCCTGATAAAAGGGTGGTCATGGCCGCGGCCGGAGCCGGCTGCCCCATGGCACATATGATAACGGCCCAACAGCTCCGAGAGTTCAAGGCCCAAAATCCGGGGGCAGCAGTCGTCTGCTACGTCAACTCCTCCGCCGAGGTCAAGGCGGAGAGCGACATCTGCTGCACCTCCGCCAACGGGGTCGAGGTGGTAGCATCCCTCTCGGAGGAGACGGTCCTCTTCGTCCCCGACAGGAACCTGGGAAGGTACGTCGCTCGCTTCACCGATAAGAGGATCATAACCTGGGACGGGTACTGCTACGTCCACGACAGGTACACCCCAGAGGACGTCCGCAGGGCTTGCGCCCTCCACCCCGAGGCCGAGGTTCTCGTCCACCCCGAGTGCAGGCCCGAGGTGATCGACCTCGCCGACGGCGTCTACAGCACCTCGGGGATGGCGAGGCGCGCTAAGGAGAGTCCGGCCCGGGAGTTCATCATCGGGACGGAGGTGGGGATGAACTACAGGCTGAAGGAGGATAACCCCGGAAAGGAGTTTTACCCCCTCAGCGAAAGAGCGGTCTGCGTCGACATGAAGAAGACGAGCCTCGCGACGGTCCGAGCCGCCCTCGAGACCACGGAGCCTAGGGTCGTCGTCCCTCAGAGGATCGCGGACCGGGCGAGGGTTGCCATCGAGAGGATGCTCGCGATCTGATCTTCCCTCCGGGACCAATGCTTTTATAGTCGGAGACCATTATCAGCCCAATCGCTTCCCCTTTCCCCAGGGCGCCCTACCGAAGGGAGGACCAAAAGGACGGAGGTAGCAAGAGCGGGTGATTCAAATCAGCCGAAATATCAATGCTCGTCAGCTCCGGTATCCCCTCATCGCGGGCAGCGTCCTGCTGCTTTTAGCCGCCGTGTATAGCGATGCGAACCAGTTGACCATTGAGCCGCTGATAGAGCTGACGGGGATGATGCTCATCATCATCACGGCGGCGATCTGGAGAAGGTGATCTGCGAGAGTTGGATCCATCTCCCATAACCCGTCCCTCTCCCATTTTCCAGGGCCCAGGAGCCTCCGGAGGCGGATCCGACGATCCCCTGAGGAGGCGAATTTGAGTTATTCTAGGCCGTTGGGACCTTCAGCGGCCGATCCGTCCCCACCGGCTCAGGCCGTCTTTTCCCGATCTGCAGGCTTCGCCGCCCCCTCTCCTCTCTTCGCCGGTCTCGCCGACCTTTCCTCCTCCCCGCCGCCGCCCTCCTCCTGGAGGTCCTCGAGGGCGTCGGGAAGGTCAGCCCCGCAGATCGCGATCCCTCCCTTCAATCCCATCCCCCCTCAATCCGTCTGATCTCGGGCCGCCCGCGGAATCCTCCCACCTCCGGAGGTCTCTTGCCAGGCCCTTCGCGATCCCGGCCGCCTCCTCCATCCGCTGGCGGGTGGCGAGCCCCCGGGGGCGGACCTCCGCCAAAAGCCATGAAGCAAGATCGTCGAAGAAGGCCGCGAGCCTCCCGGTGGCAAAGGCCTCGGCGAGGCCCGGGGCGTCGATGATGCATTCGGCCGCGACCTCTCCGCCGACGAGCCAGCGGGCCCTGGCCCCCAGGGCGTCGCCGGCGGGGCCGCCGTAGGTGATGGTCAGATGCCAGGAGGCGCCCGGCGATGACCCGCAAGGAGGGTCGATCCGGAAGGGCTGGGGGTCCTCGCGGTCGAGCCTCTCGCACTCCATCCCGTCGGGGCCGGCGGAGACGACCTCGACGAGGAGGAGCACTCCGATCCGGTCGGCCCTCCTCCGGATCTCCTCCTCCAGGGTCAGGATCGCCTGGAGGGATGGGGCGGCTCCTCCTTCGCTCTCGATTGGCTGGGGCTCTTTCGTCTCGCAGATCAACGGGTTTCCCCTCTCATTCTCATTTCGGGCTGGTTTGGGATGGGATGGATAAAGGGTTGCCCATCGGTTGGAGGATCAGTTCCCGTCTTCATGGAGGATGGGTCAGCTCTATATGCGCCAACTCAGGATGGCGATTTTATATCATCGCGTGATATTCCAACTGGTCGTCGTTATGTGGGAGGAAAGGAGCAGGGACGAAATCTGGGATCTCATCGTCGTCGGAGCTGGCCCTGCCGGCCTCTTCTGCGCGATCAGCGCCTCCGGCGGGGGCCGGAAGGTCCTCGTTCTGGAGAAGAAGACCTCCCCCGGCCGAAAGCTCCTCATCTCGGGATCGGGCCGATGCAACCTGACCCACGACGGCGACCCTCGATCCTTCCTCGACCACTACGGCGAAGCGGGGCGCTTCCTCCGCCCGGCCCTCCTGGGATTCACCAACCGCGACCTCGTCGCCTTCTTCGAGGAAAGAAACCTCTCCATGATCACGATGGAGGGGGGAAAGGTCTTCCCCGAGACCCAGAAGGCTCGGGACGTCCTGGACGTCCTTCTGGCGGAGTGCGAGGCCTGGGGAGTCGAGATCGCCTGCGGCAAGGCCGTCACGTCTATAGTGAAGTCGGCGGATGAGTTTCTCGTCGCCTGCGGAGATGACGCCTATCGGTCGCGCATCCTGGTCATCGCCACCGGAGGCCGGTCGTACCCCGCCACCGGCTCGGCCGGCGACGGCTACCGCTTCGCCGAGGCCCTCGGCCATGCCATCGCCGAGGTCGGCCCCGCCCTCGCCCCCGTCCGGATCAGGGATTATCCCTTCGCCGACCTTGCGGGGATCTCCCTCCCCGGCGCCAGGGTCTCGATATTCCGGGGCCGGAAGGTGAAGGAGGGAGCGGGGGACGTCCTCTTCACCCATGATGGGCTCTCGGGGCCGGGGATCCTCGACCTCTCCAGGGACATCTGGGCCGGGGACCTCCTGAGGGTATCGCTGGCAGGGCTCAGGAAGAAGGAGGAGATGGAGAGGTGGCTTCTCGCGAGGTCCGAGGAGGAGGGCGGCCGAAACCTGAGGTCTGTCCTCGCGGAGCTCGCGATCCCCGCCAGGCTCGCGTCGAGGGTCCTCGAACTCCTGGAGATTCCACAGGAGACAAAATGCGCCTCGATGACGAGGCGGATGAGAATCGATCTCGCCGACCATCTCTCCGGTTTTCCCATGATCGTCGAGGCGGTCGGAGGCTTTGATCTGGCGATGGTCACCAGGGGCGGCGTCGATTTGAGGGAGGTGGACCCGAAGTCGATGGAGTCGAGGCTCGTTCCGGGGCTCTACTTCGCCGGGGAGGTTCTGGACGTCGACGGGGATACCGGCGGCTACAACCTCCAGGCCGCCTTCTCGACGGGTTTTTTGGCGGCAGAGAGGATCAAAAAGCGGCTTGCCGAAATGGAGGACGGAAGGTGAACCGAGGACGTGGTCTATGTCGGAGAACGAGATCATCGACCTGAGACGGCATGGAAGGCCGCCCTACGCCGTCGCCCTCCTCCACGGCGGTCCGGGGGCCCGGGGGGAGATGGCGCCGGTGGCGCGGGCCCTCTCTTCCAGCCGGGGCGTCCTGGAGCCGCTCCAGAGGGCGACCTCGGTCCGGGGGCAGGTCGAGGAGCTCAGAAGGGATCTGGAGGCGGCGGGAGACCCGCCGATGACCCTCATCGGCTTCTCCTGGGGCGGATGGCTCGGCTTCATCCTGGCGGCCGAATATCCCGACCTCGTCCGAAAGCTGATCCTCGTAGGGTGCCCCCCCTTCGAGGAGAGGTACGCTCCCGCCGTCCACCTCACCAGGATGAGCCGCCTCGGGGCCGAGGAGAGGAGGGAGGCCTCTTCGATCCTCCGCCTCCTGGTGGGGCCTGGAAATGCCGGGGCGGAGGAGAGCAAAGGGGCCCTCCGGAGGCTCGGGGCGATCCTCTCGAAGGCCGATTCGTACGACCCCATATTATCCGAATCCGCCGACGTCGACATCCAGGTGGAGGCGTTTCAGGCGGTCTGGAGGGAGGCGGCGGAGCTGAGGAAGAGCGGCCGGCTCCTGGTGCTCGGAAGAAGGATCGACTGCCCTGTGGTGGCGATCCACGGGGAGTATGACCCCCATCCCTCCGATGGGGTCCGCCTCCCCCTCTCATCCGTTCTGAAGAGCAACAGGTTCGTCCTGCTGGAGGGGTGCGGCCATAAGCCGTGGGTTGAGAGACAGGCGAGGGATAGGTTTTACGAGATCCTGGAAGAGGAGATGAGGATCCCCTCCTGACGGGTCATAATCCGCTGGTTAGACCTATCCCTGGCTGGTAGCCCCAAAAAGCTCAGTACTTCTCGAGGAACCACTTCTTGTCGAACTCTTTGATCTCTCGGACCGTCGTCTCCGGCTTCCAGATCACCACCATGGCGATGTCTCTCTCAATATCGATCATGTTGTAGAGCTCGATCTTTACGAAGGCTGGAACGGTGTAGGCGGTGAGGGCGACCTTCTTTGCTTCCTCAATGAACTCGTCGTAATGCTCCTTTCGGATTATGTAGGTGCTGTCAAAGCTGTCCTCCAAGCTATTCACCTCCTGAGGATAATCCGCCCGAATCTACTAAAACTTTTTGATTTGATGAATCTCGGGGATTCGGGCCTTTCAGCTCCGAGCCGGAGCTCCGGGAACGTCAGGCAGCCTCGTCGTCCTCCTCCCTCCAGGGCGGAGAGACCATGCAGAGGAAGGCGAGGGGGCCATCTCCCCGGTTCTCGATATGCTGCCTTGCGCCCGGCGGGATGTATATCGCCTGACCCGCCACCACCTCGGCGGACTCGCCGCCGATCTCCATCCTCCCCCTCCCCTCCAGGATGAAGTAGACCTCCGAGGAGCTCTTCAGCCGGTGGGGGGCCGAGGCCTCGCCAGGGCCGAGCCGGGCGTGAGCGAGGCTGTAGCCCATGGATATCTCCTCCTCCCGTTCCGGGTGGAGGAGCTCGCATATATCGGTCCCGTCCCCCGCGACGAACCGCCGACATCTTCTCAGGTTCTTGACAAGCATCTTCTCACCAGAATGGTCTTCGTGGCCCATCAGAAGAGATCGGGGCTCACCTCGGCGAGGAGCTCCTTGGGGACCTCGATATTCAGGTCTACGACCTCGATCCCGTAGGCCTCCATGAAAGCCCCCGCCTCAGGGGCGCTCTCCGCCTCCCCGGCGACTACCCTCTTTATCCCGAACTGGACGGCGGCCCCGGCACAGAGGTGGCAGGGCATCATCGTCGAGTAGAGGGTCGTGCCGATGTAGCCTCCCGTTCGCCTCTCATTTCGGAGACAGTCGATCTCGGCGTGGATAAGCTGATCTCCGTCCTGGACCCGACGGTTTCTGCCCCTCCCGATTATCTTTCCATCCTCCACCAGGACTGCTCCTATGGGGACGCCGCCCTCAGCGAGCCCCGCCCTCGCCTCCTCGATCGCCGCCCCCATGAACTCGAGGTCTCTCTTCATCCCGCCCGCCGTCTTATCCTCCATCTCGCCGCCCCTCCGCCTCAACCCCCATCCACCTATCCTCCGGGGCCGGATGAGCTCTGGACCTCCTCCACGAGCTCCGCTCCCATCCGGACCAGGTCCTCGAGGAGCCTCACCGGGTCGACGAGGTGGCCCATCATCGATAAGCCCGGAGTTCTCGCCTTCCCGTCGAGGATCTGGAGGAGGAGGGCGACGACGGGCATCGCCGTGAAGCCGTAGACGTCGTCGTGGCCTGCCCTCAGGCGGACGAGGACCTCTTCGCCGCCCCTCTCCCCCTCCGCCTCCAGGACGACGGCGACCGCCTCCCCCGGCGGTGTGAACCTCTTCGACCCCCAGACCAGAAGCCCGGCAAGCCGATCTCTGCCCAGGCCCGACTTGACCCTGCCGAGGAGGTAGGCGAGGGGGGTCACCACCCCGTCGACGAACCAGTTTATCCCGGCTACGTAGGCCCCCAGCTCCTCGACCCCCAGCATCTCCGGAAGGCCCCTCATCTCCGCCAGGGTCGTCGGATAGCAGGTCTTCACCCCCAGGGGCGGGCCGAAGTCGACCTTCCGGACCTCCCGGGCCCCCGCTCCCCTCCATCGGCCGTCCCTAAAGACCTCGGCGGAGTACTCGCCCAGAGCCTCGACGAACTCTAGGGCGGCGCCCCCGGCCTCGAAGTCAGTCCTCATGGCGACATAGGCTGCGGCCTTTCTGTATCTGGTGAAGCGGCCTTCGGCTGCCTGAGCGAGGACTGAAGGGAGACCCGGAAGAAATCCCGCCTGGGTGACGAAGACGAGGCCAGCCCCCTCGATCTCGGGTCGGAGCCCCTCGAGGACCGCCACCCCGGCCTGGGGGTAGTGGATGTCGATCCAGTCCGACCCCGCGGCGATGGCGGCCCTCGCCGTCATCTCGACGAAGGGGACGGTCGTCGCTGCATCGATGACCAGGTCCGCGCCCCTGAAAGCCTCCCTCAAGCTCGGGGGGTCGGAGGCGTCGGCTTGGGTATAGGTGGCTCGATCGCCGGAGAACTCTCGGTTCAGAGCCTCCGCCAGGCCCCTCGCCCTATCCTCCCGCCTTCCCGCGACGATCAGGTCGGCTGGGGTCATCTTCAGGATCAACCTCGATATGGCGGAGCCAGCGCCGCCGTAACCCCCAAGGACCAGGATGTTATCTATCGCCAAGGATCGACCTCCACTTCCGGGCTTTCATCCGTTGATGGCAGGTGGAATCGGGGATGGTGCCGATGAGTTCTGCAGGCATTTTCGCCCTCCTGGGGTAAAGGGATTTCGGATCTTCCCTCAACTTCCGACCCCGGGCCTCTTCTTCGCCTCAGCCTCTCGTTCTCCACCGAATAGATCCGCCCCTGGAGGATCGCCTTCAGAGCTTCCGCCCTTGGGTTCTGGAGGGGGGTAACCTTAATAGATGTCGATCGATAATATAGGGCGATGATAGACCTCTTCCTGAAGGGCCGAAGAAATCCCCACTTCTCCGGCCGGACCTCGATCTTGAGAGATCTCCGGGACCGCCTCAAAGATGGCCCAGTCCTACTCCTCGGCCCCGGCGGCATCGGCAAGAGCGCCATAGCCGAAGAGTACGGCCGGATCCACTCCGGCGAATATGACCACAGGCTCTGGGTCAGGGCCTGGGACGAGGCGGTCCTCGCCTCCGATTACGCCTCCCTAGCCGAGCCCCTCGGGATCCCCTCCGAGGAGGATGGGGACGTATCGGATCTGGCGGGGTCCGTCCGGGCCCATCTCGAGGAGAGCGGGAGGTGGCTCCTCGTCTTCGACGGCGCCCCCGCCCCCGACGCCCTGGATGGATTTCTCCCAGAGGGAGGAGGCGACGTCATCGTCACCTCCCGGAGCCCCGGATGGCCGGGATGGTCGGCCTTCGAGGTCGGGCCCCTCGACCTCCAGGAGGCGGCCGATCTTCTCCTCAAAAGGACGGATAGCGAGGACGCCTCGGGAGCGAGAGCCCTCGCCGAGGAGCTGAGGCGCCATCCTCTCGCCCTGGAGCTGGCTGGGGCCTACATCCGCTGGACGGGAGCTTCGATCTCCAGGTACCTGGGGGCCCTGAGAGGACGCCTGGCCGAGACCTCGGGGGGGAGGAAGCCACCAGGTTTTCCCAGCCCCCTGACCGCCGTCCTGGAGATCTCGGTAGAGCAGGTGGGGGCAGCCTCTCTGGAGGGGCTGGATCTCCTCACCCTATCGGCCTTCCTCGCCCCCGAGGATCTACCCATCGACCTTCTTGAAAAGACCGCAGCGCTCCTGCCGGAGTCGGTGGAGCCGGGGCTTCGGGCCCTCGATCGGAGGGGCCTCTTGCGGCTCGGCGAGGACCTCCTCTTTGTCCACCCTCTGGTCCAGGCCTTCGCCTACAGTCGCCTCGACGAGGAGGAGAGGAAGGCCTGGGCCGACGAGACGGTGCGGGCCATCGGGATAGCCTTCGGCTCTCACCTCGAAGACCTATCCACCTGGCCGGAATGCCGCCGCCTCCTCCCCTCCGCCCTCGTTTCAACCAAGAGGCTCGAGGAGGAGGGAGGCGGCTCCGAGGAGGCCTCCCTCCTCCTGAACCAAGTCGGCCTCTACCTCCAACGGAGGGGGGACCTCCGGGGGTCGAAGGAGGTCCTCGACCGGCTGATCGTCATCGACGAGAGGCTCCACGGCCCCGACCATCCGGAGGTGGCCACCGACCTGAACAACCTGGGGTCGGTCCTCCGGGGCCTCGGCGACCTTCCAGGGGCGAGGAGGTCCTTCGAGCAGGCGATCGCCATCGAAGAGTCTCAGCCGACCCCCGACAGGCTCAAGATCGCCATCCGGGCGAACAACCTGGGGACGGTCCTCCGGACCCTCGGCGACCTCCCGGCCGCCGTCGCCGCCTTCGAGAGGGCCCTCGCCATCGACCGGGAGGCCTACGGCCCGAACCACTTCAAGACCGCCATCCGCCTAAACAACCTTGGGGAGGCCCTCCAGGAGATGGGCGACCTGGAAGAGGCGCGGGGTAGCTACCAGCGGGCCTTCCGGATCTTCAGCCAGTTCCTCGGCCCCGGCCACCACTACACCCGGCGGGCGGAGGAGAACCTGGCCTCCCTCCGAGAGGAAGGATCAGGCTGAAGAAGCAAAAGGGGTAGAGGATCGATGGCTTGGGGGGCCTCCGGCCCCCTTTTCCCTGGCGTTCAGAGGCGATAGGCTATCTTCCAGTCCGTCGGATCGAACTCGTTGTCTTCGAAGTCCTTCACCACGGCGTGGCCGGAAGCTACGAGCATGCCGTTGAAGTTGACGAACTCGCCCGTCTCGGGGTCCTCGACGTAGGCGAGGCAGATCCATCGGCCGTATCTATCTCTTCCTCGGAGGTCGTCGACGTCGAGGTGGACAGTCTCGCCGTCGAGGATCGTCTCGGCGAAGAACTTGGCGGCCTTCCCCGCCGGGGTGTCCATCTCGGGGGCGTCGATGTCGGCGAGCCTCACCCGGCCGAAGCCTTCTACGTCGAAGGTGTCCCCGTCGGCGACGTTGGTGACGAGGCCCGAGGCCTCCAGCCGGGGAGACTCCGCGTCCGCCGGGGGCTGGAGGCCTCCAGGCGTCCCCGTCTCAAGACATCCTCCCCCCAGCAGGGAGGCGAGGACTACGACCGTAGATAAAAGGGGTGAGATCTTCATGATGGGCTCCGTCAAAGGTGACGATCCAAAGATAAATCGAACTTCTTTGAGGCGATCGGAAGCTCGCCCCCGAGAGACTCCTCTTCTCGTCTAATCGCCGAGCTCCTCGATGATCTCCTCCACCTCTTCCCGCCCCTCCTCGTACTTCTCCTCCTCGTCGGGGGCGAGCTCCTGCAGGAGCCTCAGAAACTCTCCAGCGTGGACCCGCTCCTCGTCGGCGATATCGACGAGAACGGCCTTCGCGAGCTCATCGTCCGTCGACTCCGCTAGCTGCATGTAGAGCTGGACCGCCTCGTACTCGGCGGCGATCATGTACCTTATCGCCCGGATCAGCTCATCGGGGGTGAGCCTCCGATCGCAGGCGAGGCCCGAAAAGGGGTTGGCAAACTCTGGCATCTCCTATCTCCTCCTGAATACGGTTTTTTTTGTATGTCTAACTCTCTCGCAGCCAGCGATAAGGGTTTCGGTCTTCCCGGATACCTGAGCCCAAGGCCTCCCCTCAACCCGTCCTCTTGGCCGCCGCCACCGCCAGGTAGATGAAGGGGGTGTCCAGGGCGGCGATGAGGAGCTTTATGGCGTACTGCCCCACCATCATCTGGACCAGGACGGAGTTTGGAAGAAGGCCGTAAAAGGCGAGGCTGATGAAGATCAGGGTGTCGATCGCCTGGGAGGCGGCCGTTGAGGCGTTGTTCCTGAGCCAAAGCCTCCTTCCTCCGGTCTTCTCCTTCCAGAAGTGGTAGGCCCAGACATCGTGATGCTGGCTTGCCAGGTACGCCACCATGGACGCGGCCACCACCCTGGGGGCGAAGCCGTAGACGGCGTCGAAGGAGGAGGCGAGGCCGGGGTCCATCAACGGCGATGCCGACCACCGGAGGGCGATGAGGACGGAGACGAGCATCACCACGTTGGCGGCGAGACCAGTCCAGACCGCAAGCCTCGCCTTCTCCTTCCCGAAGAGCTCGCTGAGGATGTCGGTCAGAAGGAAGGTGGAGGCGTAGACGAGGACCGCTGCTGGGGCTATGAAGGGTCCGAAGGAGATGGTCTTGACGGCGAGAAGGTTGGCGAGGACCGTCAGGGAGGCGAAGACCCCAACGGCGATCTCAGGGCCCCGGCGGGCTGCGAGGATCGCCGACGCGGTGACGATGGCGAGGGTCGCCGCCGCCCAGAAGATCGGGACTAGGTCCATCTCGCCCCTCAGCCCTCGGAGCCGGCGAGGGCGAAGTAGGCGAGGAGCGCCTCCAGCTGGATCCGCTCATTTGCCCCCTCCGTCATCCGAAAGTCGATCTCGCCGATCCTGTCCATCAGCCTCACCAGGGTCGGGGCGGGAAGCTCGTCGGAGTCCAGGAGGCTGAGGGTCTGCCGGTGGATCTGGATTATCACGTCCTCTCCGGAGAGCCCCTGGACGAGGAGGAGGTCGTCGAGGAGGCTCCGGGCCTGGGTGAAGTTGCCGGCGAGGGCGGTCTTCATCAGATCTCTTATCTGCTCGGGGCGGGCGGTGGCGGTGATCTGGTAGATCGTCTCCTCCGTCACCTCCTCCTCCATCAGGGAGGCGGCCTGGAGGGCGTTGATCGCCTTCCTCATGTCACCCCTGGCGACGTAGACTATTGCCCTCATCCCTTCGTCGGTCACCTTCACCCCCTCCGCCTCGGCGATCGTCTTCATCCTCTCGGAGACCGCCTCCTCGGAAAGGGACCGGAACCGGTAGACGGCGCATCTCGACTGGATCGGCTCGATGATCTTGGAGGAGTAGTTGCAGGATAGGACGAACCGGCAGATGGAGCTGTACCTCTCCATCGTCCTCCTGAGGGCGGACTGGGCGTCGTTCGTCAGGGCGTCGGCCTCGTCGAGGAAGATCACCTTGAACTCGGCGTCGCCGAGGGGGGCGATCCGGGCGAAGTCCTTCACCTTGTGGCGGACGACGTCGATCCCCCGCTCGTCGCTGGCGTTCAGCTCGATGAAGTTTCCCCGCCACTCCTCGCCGAAGAGCTCCCTCACCATGCTGATGGCGGCGGCGGTCTTGCCGACGCCGGGGGGGCCCGAGAAGAGGAGGTGGGGGACGTTTCTGCTCCTGACGTAGGACTTGAGCCTCTTCACGATCTCCTCCTGGCCCACCACGTCGTCCAGGCTCGTTGGCCTGTACTTCTCGATCCAGATCTCCTCTTTGATCCCTGACCCCTCCTTCATGACGACCTGGCCCCTGTCTCTATATCAAATTTCCCACCTATCTCCGGCTTTGCCCCGACCTCCATCGATGGCACCACTCCAGCGACGGAGGCGGCGGGGGACATTCGAAAATATATATATACGAAGACGACCGTACTATCCGGAGAGGTGGATCTGATGGCGGATTTGATGACGGCATCTATGACCCTGATCGTCGCCCTCCTGGTGGCGACAGCCCTGACAGCCCCGGCGGCGGGGATCGCCGATCCGGCCTGCGTCTACTGTGAGGCCCTCGGCTACGATTGTAGCGACGGAAACTGCACCTTCCCCGACGGCTCTTCCGCCCCAGCCTGGGATTTCTACCGGGGGAAGGCGGGCCAGAACTATTCGTTCTGCGAGCTTCAGGGCTATCGGATCGAGAACCGGACGGAAGATATGGGGGGCTGGACCGCCGAGTACGCTGTATGCGTCTTCGATGACTGCTCCGAGTGCGGGGAGGAGGAGCACTTAGACGGCACCTGCGGCCCCACCAACTGCAGCTCCTGGTCGCTGGCCGAAGGATGCAGGCCGCCGATCGAGCTTCCTGGACTGATCTCGATGGCCGCCCGGATCAACAGCTCCGTCGGCCGTGCCGCCGAGGACGTCCTGGGATGGGATGTGATATACAAGGGCGATGACGGAGTCTGCCGCAGCTACTACGTCGCCCAGGAGCCCCTGATCGGGATGACCGAGCCGGTGGAGGTGGCCTGTCCCGCGGGGCTGCAGCCCTTCGACCGGTACATGGTCGGCTATGAGGAGGCGATCGGAGCCATGAAGTCGATGCGGTGCGGCAACGCCTTCGTGAATTTGACCCTATCCTGGCCTTCTGACCCCGAGGTGGCGGAGCCCCTGTGGCGGATCACGACCGATATCGGAAACGAGATCGTCGTCGGCGCAAACTGCGGCCTCGGCGGATGCAGGACGGCCGAGTAGAGGATGAGGGGGAGGGCGACCGTCCCTCCCTTATCCTAGAACAACAAAATTAAAATCAGTTCTATGAAATAACTATTTCCGCCCCAATTCCAGCTTTTTGGATTGTCTTTTAGGCGTTTCTGCTTTAGATACCCTTGCATATCTCAGGAGGCGTATGAATAGCATTCCATCCCGCCATCCGTTGGCCGTCGCCGCGTCCTGGATGAACTTGCATATCTCAGGAGGCGTATGAATAGCATTCCATAGCAGGATCTCGCTCTTGGAGCTGCTCCAGGGATCGGCTCGGTCCGAGACTCTGTAGCCATGGACGGATTTATTTCTAATTCTGGTTTGATAGCAGCCTGGCCAATAGATGAGCATGACGGCGAAGATGATGAGATAGATCGGGATGGTGGCGGAGAGATCGGCCACGGTCTATGGTATGAGATTTTTGGCCATCGAACCCGACCCGCGCGCAAAAGATAGATGAGATGATCTCTGCAAGGCAAGGCCAATCCACCTATTATAGATCGAGTTGAGGAATGATGTCTTTCTGGCACCACTTAACTCGATCACATCATCCCCAGATCGAGCCCCGCCTTCGCCGGCGTTCTCTTCTTCCATCAAGATAAGGGTCCAGATCTCGTAGATCTCAGCCCCAGTTCTCCGAGGTTGGAGCACCTCTCAGGAGCGATCCATCGAACCGACAAAGCCTAAATAGGACGTTATCATTGCCTATCCCGCTGTTGGAGGACTAGGATGATCTCTGAGGTGGCAGGACAATACGACGCGAAAGAGGTTGAGGAAAAGGTCAGGAAGTTCTGGGAAGACCGCGGCATCTATGCCCTGGCCAGAACCACGAGGGCTGGCGGCAGAAAGTTCTTCTTCGTCGACGGGCCGCCCTACACCACCGGGAGGATTCACCTCGGGACCGCCTGGAACAAGATCATCAAGGACTCCATCCTCCGCTACAAATCGATGAACGGCTTCGAGATCAAGGACCGAGCGGGGTGGGACATGCACGGCCTCCCCATCGAGGTGAAGGTGGAGGAGCACCTCGGCTTCAAGAGCAAAAAGGAGATCGAGATCTACGGCGTCGATCGGTTCATCGACAAGTGCAAGGAGTTCGCCCTCAGCCAGAAGGACCAGATGACAGAGCAGTTCAGGACCCTGGGGGCCTGGCTCGACTGGGAGGACCCCTACATGACCCTCAAGGACGAGTACCTGGAGGCGGCATGGTGGACCCTAAAGAGGGCGAACGAGAGGGACCTCCTGGAGCGGGGCTTCCGGGTCGTCAACTGGTGTCCCCGGTGCGAGACCGCCATCGCCGACGCCGAGGTGGAGTACTGGGAGGAGTCGGACCCGTCGATATACGTCAAGTTCCCCGTCGTCGGCGAGGAGAAGACCTTCATGATGATCTGGACGACGACCCCCTGGACGATACCCGCCAACGTAGGCGTCGCCGTCCACCCCGACTTCGAGTACTCCCGGGTCCGGGCCTGGAAGGACGACTTCGATAAGGCCGAGATTTTGATCATGGCTACTACCCTCGTCGAGAGCGTCCTCCGGGAGGGGCGGTATAAGGACTACGAGATCCTGGACCGGTTTATGGGCACCGAGCTGGAAGGGCTTGAATATGAGCATCCCCTCGCCGACCTGATCCCCGCCCAGAGGGATATCGTCCACAAGATTTACCTCGCCGACTTCGTCACCGCCGAGAACACTGGCTCAGTCCACATCGCCCCCGGCCACGGCCTCGAGGACTTCGAGCTCGGGGTCGCCGAAGGGATGGAGATCTTCTGCCCCGTCGGAGAGGACGGTCGGTATACAGAAGAGGCGGGAGAGAAGTACGCCGGCAAGTACGTCCGGGCCGCAAACGAGGAGGTGAACGAGGACCTGGCCGGCCGGGGCCTCCTCCTCGCCGAAGGGGAGATCTCCCACAGGTACGGCCACTGCTGGCGGTGTAAGACCCCCATCATCTTCATAGCCACCCCCCAGTGGTTCCTCAAGATCTCAGACCTACGAGAGGATATGCTTGAGGAGATAGCAAAGGTGAAGTGGTACCCCGACTGGGCCGGATCCGCCCGGTTCAGGGACTGGATCAGCGGCGCCCGAGACTGGTGCATCTCCCGGCAGAGGTACTGGGGGATACCGCTGCCCATCTGGATCTGCGAGGCTTGCGGCAAGATGGAGGTGATCGGCTCGATGGAGGAGCTCCACCAGAGGAGCGGCTCCGTGGTCAACGAGCTCCACCGCCCTGCCGTCGACTTCGTCGTCATGAAATGCGCCTGCGGCGGAGAGATGAGGAGGGTTCCTGACGTCTTCGACGTCTGGTTTGACAGCGCCGTCGCCTCCTGGGCGACCCTCAACTATCCCAGGGACAAACGGCAGCTTGAAGAGTGGTGGCCCGCCGACTTCATCACCGAGGGGCACGACCAGACCCGGGGCTGGTTCTACTCCCAGCTCGGGGCGAGCATGGTATCCTTCGGGGTCGCCCCCTACAAGTCCGTTCTTATGCACGGCTTCACCCTCGACGACAAGGGGAAGAAGATGAGCAAGAGCATCGGCAACGTCGTCTCCCCCGAAGAGGTCGTTGAGAAGTTCGGGGCCGACACCCTACGGCTCTACGTCCTCTCCTCCAACGCCCCCTGGGAGGACATCCACTTCAGCTGGGAGGAGGTGGCGAACACCAACAGGATGCTGAACATCCTCTGGAACGCCTACCGGTTCCCCCTGCCCTATATGATTCTAGACGGCTTCGATCCGAAGAGGACGACCCTGGAGAGCTGCCTCAAAGATCTGAGGCCCGAAGACCGGTGGATCCTATCCAGGGTGAACACCCTGGCGGCGGAGGTTCAGGCGGGGATGGAGACTTACCAGCTCCACCGGGCGACCCGGGCTTTGGCGGATTTCGTCCTTGAGGACCTCTCTCGATGGTACATCCAGCTCGTCCGGCCCCGGACCTGGATCGAGACCGACGATCCCGACAAGCTCGCCGCTTACGCGACGATCATGGAGGTGATGGCGACCCTGGCAAAGCTCCTCGCCCCCTTCGCTCCCTTCACCGCAGAGACGGTTTATCAGAACCTGGTCAGGGGGACGGATCCAGGCGCACCGGAGTCGGTCCATCTCCACGACTGGCAGTCGCCCCGAAGGGACCTCACCGACGAGGGGCTGGAGAAGGAGATGGAGCTGGTGAGGGAGGTGGTGGAGGCGGTCTCCAACGCCCGCCAGAAGGGCGGTCGAAAGCTGAGGTGGCCGGTCTCGGAGGTCGCCATCTCCCCTCAGCGGGAGATCCCGGACCTGAAGGACCTCCTCGGGGTCCTGAAGAGCCAGACCAACTGCAAGGCTGTAAAGGTTATGAACGTCGGCGAGAAGCCTCTGATGGAGGTCGCCCTAAACCCCGTCCCAAAGAAGATCGGCCCCGCCTTCAAGGGCGACGCCCAGAAGGTGATCGCCGCCCTCAAGGAGGCGGACCCGGCGAAGGTAAAAGAGGGGATCGAGGCCGGTGAGTGCACGGTCGGTCCCTACGCCATCCTCCCCGAGATGGTGGATTTCATCGAGAAGATCCCCGATAACCTGGTGGCTGCAGAGTTCTCCCGTGGGACCGTCTACGTCGACGTCGCCCTCACCCCGGCGCTGGAGGCCGAGGGTTACGCGAGGGAAGTGATTAGGAGGATCCAGGAGATGAGAAAGGAGCTGGACCTCCGGGTCGACGAGAAGATTGAGGCCGCCGTCAGGGTGGAGGACGAGGCGGTTCTGAAGCTCGTAGAGACTATGAGAGACCACATCTCAAGCGAGGTGAGGGCGAGGCGGCTGGAGCTCGGCTCGGCCCTCGAGGTCCAGGGTTCTCTCGTCAAGGATTGGTCTGTGGAGGATGTGGTGATGGCCATCGGGATCACCCGTGGATAGTTAATATATAAGATGAGAGGGAGATAAATTAGGCATGGAAGAGCCGTCTCCCCCCCTGAAGGTGAAGGTGAAGGGCGTCTACGCCCTCCATGCCGGAGGGGATCTGGTGGCTCCCGTCGTCCTCCTGGAGGATGAGGCCTCGCGGATCGTTCCGGTCTTCGTCGGCCTTACGGAGGCGATCTCGATATACTCGGCCCTATCCGGGTCGGTATCTCCGAGGCCGACTACCCATGACCTCTTCATATCCACCCTCGATAGCCTGGGGGCGAGGATCACGGGGATGGTAATCGACGACCTGGATGGTGGTGTCTACTACGCCCGCCTATCCGTCTCCATAGACTCCATCGTCCGGGAGGTGGACGCAAGGCCCAGCGACGGGATGGCCTTGGCCCTCCGGGCGAAGGCGCCCATCACCATCCAGGAGAAGGTGGCAGTTCAATCCGCCATGGATAAGAAGGACCTAGAGAGCTTGAAGGGGATCGAGAGCTACCTGTAAGCATCCTTTCCCGGATCGAGGTCGAAAAGAAACCTCCTGGATCTATCGATATCTGATCTTCTTTTTGGCTGGTCCGCTGGCTCGATCTAGCTTAAGATAGCGATTTATTATGCGATTTCAATTATCAAATAAAAATCATAGGAAAACGTTTAATACCTTCCTCTGCAAAGAATTATATGTCCTCTCTAGGTGACGGACATATAAGCACAATTGGCAAAACCAAGATGGGTTAGCACGTCCAGCCTTGAAATACTGGCGAAGATGAAGATCGCGACCTAGCGTGAAGGGGGTACATCTTGCCGAAGGATAAGGGAGGGGATCGTGTATGGCCGTATTTGAGGGAAGAGCATGAGGCGTCAATCAACCATCTGCCTGACCTGCTTTTTGCTGGTCTGTAGCTTTAGCATTCTTTCATCCTTTTCATCCGCCCTGGCCCAGGGGTACGGCCAGGGAGAGACCGTCATAAAGTGGCAGTACCGCCCGGAAGAGCCGATCATCCAGGTAGGCTTTGGAGGGGAGATCCTTCCGACGGGCGCCCAGAACCTGACCCAGTCGATCAGGATCCCCGGCCTCGAGAACAGGATCATACCTGGGGAGCCGGTGATCCCCTTCAGAACGGCCAGGATACTGATCCCCCTCGGGGAGGAGATCCAGGAGATAAAGGTCCTTCCGGGGGAGAAGAAGAACCTCGGCAAGATACTGATTGAGCCCGGCCAAGACCCCCTCCCCATAAGCTTCACGGGAAACCGGACCATCACCCCCATCAACGAGACGACCTACGCCTCGATGGACCCCTACCCCAGGGACGTCTACTCCGTCGTCGGGGTTCAGGAGAAGCAGGGTTATAAAATTTTATTCATAAATCTTTATCCGATCATGTACATCCCCAAGACGAAGGACACATACTACTTCGGCACCTTCGACCTGGAGGTTAAGACGGCTCCGAGGGAGACCCTAAACCTGGGTCTATTCCGAGGTTCCGAGGCCGACAGGTCTCATATAGAGAAGCTGGTGGATAACCCCGGGGAGATCTCCGCCTACGATCACGACCTGGCACCTACTGGGACCTCTCCCCTCCTCGACGGCATTTATGATTACGTCATAATAACGAGCAGGGCTCTGAAGGAGGCCCCTGTCCCCTACAACTTCACCGACCTCGTCCATTGGAAGAACTCGAAGGGGGTCGCCTCGACGATCGTCGCCGTGGAGGATATCTACGCCACGTATCCTGGCGCGGACGAGCAGGAGAAGATCAGAGGCTTCATAAGGGACGCCTATCTCCACAACGGCATCACATATGTCCTGCTGGGCGGAGACTCCGACGGGAGCACCTCGGGCGGAGAAGGCTGGAACAACATCGTCCCGGCGAGGGGGCTCTGGGCCTGGGACTACGAGACGACCCCCCCGAGGATCCCCTCAGACCTCTACTACGCCTGCCTGGACGGAAACTACGACTACAACGGCAACGGCATCTACGGCGAGCCGGATGACGGTCCCGACGGGGGCGAGGTCGATCTGATGGCCGAGGTTTACGTCGGTCGGGCTCCCGTCGACTCTTACGCCGAACTCTCCAACTTCGTCCGGAAGACTATCGCCTATGAATCTACTGCCAGCGACCCATATCTCCAGGAGGTCCTGATGGTAGGGGAGTATCTGGGTTTTGGAGGCGTCAGCGACTGGGGAGGCAACTGCCTCGACGAGATCAAAGACGGGTCCGGAGCGAGCGGCTACGACACCGCGGGATTTCCCGACGACTACCAGAAGTCCACCCTCTACGACCGGGACCGGGTATGGGATAGATCTGAGCTTGTGGCCCTCATCGACGGAAACGTCCACACCATAAACCACCTCGGCCATGCTAACGTAGGAAGCGCCATGAAGATGAGCGTCGAAGATGCAGGCTGGCTGAAGAACGATAGATACTTCTTCGGCTACAGCCAGGGGTGCTATGCCGGATCCTTCGACAATCGGGACCCTGACTCCGTCTACTCGCCCAACGACTGCATCCTGGAGCACTTTGTGACGGAGCCTCATGGTGCCTTCGCCTTCGTAGGCAACTCGCGGTTCGGCTGGGGGAGGAGGGAGACGACCGATGGGCCGTCCCAGAGGTACCATCGGCAGTTCTGGGACGCCGTCTTCGGTGAGGGGATCAGAAATATAGGCCGAGCCCTCCAGGACGCGAAGGAGGAGAACGTGGGGTCGATTGACAGGACCACCGACGGGAACGTGATGAGGTTCTGCTTCTATGAGATAAACCTCCTCGGCGACCCCGAGACCTCCTTCCACCAGCCCTTTACGGCAAGCCACAACCTGGAGATCGTCGGGATGGACCTTCCGAGGTACACAAAGCCGGAAAAGCCGGTGGAGGCCAGGATCGTCGTCAAGAACAGGGGAATTGAGGACGAGGAGGATGTGGAGGTTCAGCTTCTGGAGAGGGGTGTTGTCAGAGATAGAGAGATCATATCGCACCTTCCCAGCGGCGGATCGGCAGAGGTGAGGCTCACCTGGTCGGAGGCCGTCGAAGGGACCTACAACCTGGAGGCGTGGGTCGCCCCCCAGGATGGGGAGGAGTTCACCGAAGATAATCGGCATGAGAAAACGGTGGAGATCTTCGGGAACCGGAGCCTCATCCTCCTCGTCGACGACGACGAGGGGGCGGACTACGAGACCTACTACGAAAGGGCTTTGACAGCCAACGGATACGCCTACGCCAAGGTAGAGGAACCGCCGGGGGAGAGCGAGCTGTTATCCTTCGACTGCGTCATTTGGTTGACGGGCCGGGACTTCACCACCGCCCTAACCGGAGATGACCAGAGGAACCTAGCCCGGTATCTCGACGCCGGTGGGAGCCTCTTCCTCTCTGGCCAGGATATAGGCTACAACAGCCATGCCTCGGAGTTCTACAGGGACTATCTCCAGGTGGAGTACGTGAAGGACAGCACAGGAGTCTACGTCCTGGATGGGGTGGCCGGAGATCCTATATCCGACGGTATGACATTGGAGATATCGGGCGGCGACGGAGCGGACAGCCAGTACTGGCCGAGCGAGATCATACCTATCACCGCCTACGCCACCGGGATCTTCAATTATCAGAATGACGGTTGGGGTGCAGTAAGGGTCGAGACCGGGACCTACAGGATCGTCTACTTCGCCTTCGGCTTCGAGGCCATAAACAGCTCATCGGACCGGGATGAGGTGATGAGGAGGGTCGTATCGGAGCTGACCAGGCCGAGGGGGGAGCTGTCCGATCTGTCTGGTGAGGCCCGAAGGCGGAAAGATGCTAGTTTAGAGGGGGTCTCTCCTCCAGCCGGGGCCCGAGGCTCGAAGGAAGCCACGGGGTTGGGGATGGATCTCTCCCTCGAAGAGATGAAGATGGGCTTAAAAGAGATCGATGATATATATCCAGGTTTTGGGGAGATGGGAGCGGGTTTAGGGGGCGAAAAGTGATATGGTTGAAGATTGGGGGAAGGCAGGATTGATGCGGAGAATCCTTTCCGCTCTGATCTTGGCGGCGTTATATATAGCTTCGGCTGAGGCTGCCACCATCACCGTCGGACTCGAGGGCTGCGACTACACCAGCATCCAGCGGGCCGTAGAGGAGGCAGATCCGGGGGATACCATCTCCGTCGAGAGCGGGACGTACAAAGAGAACGTGATCGTCGACAAAAGCCTAGTACTCCGGGGCAAGGGCTCGGGGGACGATAGGCCCGTAGTCGACGGAAATGGGGTTGGAAGCACCGTAACTCTATCGGCGGACCGGATCACCTTCGAGGGGCTCATCGTCAAGAACGCCGGGTACGGGAAGGCGGGGATCGAAGTGAAGTCCGATAAAAACTACATCCGAAACAACCTGGTCACCGCCAACAGGTGGTACGGAATATCCATCTCAGGCTCCGACGAAAACGTCATATCAAGCAACGTCGTCAGCGCCAACAAGTACGGGATCTGGGTCTCCTCGGGGTCGGATGGAAGCAGAATAACCCAGAACCAGCTCGAGAAGAATGCGAACGGAAACGCCGTAGACGCCGGAAAAAACTATTGGGATGGCAACGCCTACGACGATCTGGAGGAGGAGGATACAAATTATCCGATCGGCGGAGGGTCTAACGTCGACGAGAACCCAAAGGCTCTCTCTGCCGGGCCGGAGGGCGACGAGCCGAAGACCTCGACGATAACGGTGACCATTACCATACCGACGCCCATCATAAGCTCCTAGAAGGCCCCTGGCGGAGCCATTACCGTAAGGCTCCGTCAGCTCTTCTCCCCAAGTCCATCTCTTCATTAAGCCCACCGGCCTTGACCGAAGTCGATCCAGAACACCTTTTTATACCCACCCCGCAAAGATGGTCGACCCTGAGTTGGAGATGATGTCAAAGATGCTCACTGTCACTTTCCTGGGGACGGCCGGATCCCTTCCCACCCCCGAGAGGAGCCCCTCAGCGGTCCTGATCAACCGGGAGGGGGAGCTCGTCCTCTTCGACTGCGGCGAGGGAACCCAGCGGCAGATGATGCGGGCGAAGACGGGGATGATGTCCCTCGACACCATCTTCATAACCCACCATCACGCAGACCACATCCTTGGGATGCCGGGGCTCCTGGAGACGATGGCCTTCCAGGGCAGGAGAGAGCCCGTCACCATAGCGGGGCCCGTCCGGACCTCTGAGGTGGTGGGGCTCTTCGACAGGCTCTGCTACTATTCGCGAAAGTTTCCCGTCAGGGCCCTGGAGCTGGAGCCAGGAGACGTGGTGAGAAGGGACGGCTACGAGGTGGAGGCTGTCAGGACCTGCCACAGCGTCCCCAGCCTCGGCTACTGCCTCCGGGAGGACCCGAGGCCCGGCCGGTTCGACCGGATGAGGGCGATGGAGCTTGGGATACCTCCAGGGCCGCTCTTCGGCAGGCTCCAGCGGGGAGAGATGGTGGAGGTGGAGGGGAGGATAGTGCGCCCCGAGGAGGTGATGGGCCCCCCCAGGCCCGGAAGGACGATAATCTACACCGGCGACACCAGACCCACCCAAGAGGTGGAGGAGGCGAGCCGAGGGGCGGACCTCCTCATCCACGACGGCTCCCTCGACGACGGTATGGCGGACTGGGCCGTCGAGACTATGCACAGCACCGCCGGTGAGGCCGCTCGGATCGCGGAGAGGGCCGGGGTGAGGAGGCTGGTGCTGACCCACATCAGCTCCCGATACTCTGACGACGTAGGACCTCTCATCGAAGACGCCCGGCGCCATTTTCCCGGCGCCCAAGTCGCCGAGGACCTGTTAAAGATAGAGGTGAAGCTTAGAGACCGATGACGGGTGCTGAGATCAGGGATGATCTCCCTCGTCTCTTTCTTCCTCAGAAGCCCGCTCCAACGACCTCTCCCTCTCCTCGGCCATCGCCCTCCTGAGGCCCACGGCAAGATCGTCGTCCCTGCCGACGAGGGCGCTCTCGAGAGATCGGGCGACGGTCTCCAGCGCATAACCTACCCTGCCCAGGTCCATATTCCTCCTCTCATGGTTCACCCCAGCCTCGAAGAGGTGCTCAAGCTGATCCTCTGGAAGGCCCAGAGCTCGACCAGCGCTGACGGCCCGGCCATACATCTCCTCGGAGATGTAGTGATCCAGCCCCTCCCGGTAGAGCCTCCTCGACTCTTCCTCCCTTCCAGCCTTCTTGGCGATGAGGGCTGCCCAGAGGTAGTCGCCATCCTCAAGGGCGATCTCCAACGCCATGTCGACCCTGCCCGAGTCCTTCGCCAGGGATATGGCGAGCTCCGTCTCTCCCGCTCCCGCCAATATCTCTATACCCGGATCTATGAGATCCGCTGGTAGGCGCTTCAGGTTCTCGGTGAGGTAGAGGACCTGGTCGTCTCTGCTCAATTTATCGAAGTCTTCTGTTGATATATCGGACAAAATTGCATCACCTGTTATGATCAGCTGAGAAGGTCGGATATCTCTGAGAAGTCAACCCTGGCGGTGTTGTCGATCGTGAGAGGGGTGACGGAGATCTTCCCCTCCTGGTAGATCGCCCTGACGTCCGTCCCCTCCCGCTCGGCGCAGACGAGGTCTCCATCGATCCAGTAGTACGGCCTCCCCCGAGGGTCAGCTCTCTCCTGGACAGCTGTCCTGAATATCTTTCGGGCGAGCCTCGTCACCACCACCTCCGTCTCATCGGTGGCGTCGACAGGGACATTTATGTTCAAAATGTCGACTCCCGGGGGAAGCCCCCTCTCCAGGACGTTTTTGGCCACCCGCCGGACTAGGCTTGAGGCGACGTCGAACTGGTAGACGTTATCGTTTATGCTGTCGAACTTGTCACCCTGGTCGACGACCTGGATCGAGGCTGTGATCGCTGGAATGCCGTAGCTTGCCGCCTCCAGGGCCGCTCCGATCGTCCCGCTGGTGGTGACGGTGTCGGTGCTGATGTTCTCGCCGATATTTATCCCCGAGACTGCGAGATCGGGAAGCTTCCCCTTCATAATCCAGAAGATACCCATGATGATGGAGTCGGTGGGCGTCCCGGAGACCTCGTAAGCCTCAACGCCGTTTAGGTTGACCTTATTGTACCTCAGGGGCTCGAAGATCGATATCGACCTTCCGACGCCGGACCTCTGGCCGGATGGGGCAGCGACCAGAAGTTCGCCTAGGCCCGTCACCCCCCGGATCGCCGCCCTGATCCCCGCGGAGTAGACGCCGTCGTCGTTGGTAACCAGTATACGGTGCATCAGAAGCTTATAAGGGGATGGAGGTATAAAAATAGCGCGACGTCTCAATCGGCGAGGCCTTCTTTCAGATGAAAAGGGCTGCCTTGAGCGTCCAGCGAGAGGAAGAAATCCGGCTAGGATTCCAGGTTCAGCTTCGCATAGATCTCAGCGATCCCCAGAAACGCCCGGTACCCCTTCTCGGTAATCATGTAGTCTCCCCTCTCATGCCGCTGGAGGATCATCCCCGATCGGAGGAGCTTTTCGAGGTGGAAGAGGAGGTTTCCACCCCGAAGTCCCGTCAGCCCTGAGAGGGACGAGAAGGACTTCGTCTCGATCGCGAGGCTCTTCAGGATCTGGAGCCTCTGCTTGCTGTCCAGGGGCTCTAGGATCTCTCTGACGACGGCCTCCACCGGAAGGTCCTGAGACTCCTGCATCTTTTCGTCCTTCGTCTCATATATCCTCGTCGACCGGAGAAGCTCGATCTGCTTCTCCTGGAGCTTTGACGTCTCAGAAAAGCACCTCTCGCATCGGTCGTAGGGGGCCTTGGACCGCAGGTCTTTAAGCCTCGACCTCAGCTCCTCTATCTTCTCCTCACCAACTTCGGAATCCACGTTCCTGAAGAGGGCTGCGCTCTCCTTCAGAAGCCCAGAGAAACGGGTCTTGCAGGCGTCTCTCATATCGCAGCCCTCGACCATATTCTCCTCCAGCCCCTCCTCGGCCTCCTCCTCCACGTGGCGGATCAGGACCTCCGAGAAGCCCTTTCTGAAGTCGGCGAGGAGCGACTCCATATGCTCTCGGTTCGAGCGCTCCATGAACCGCTTCAGATCGTCGTGCATCTCCCGAAGCTCCAACCTGATCTCGGAGATCTCCCTCGAAAAGGGCTCTTTTAGGGCTTCCATGGCCGGGATTTATGGCGTCGATCGGCTAAAAGGTTTTGCTCGTATATCTAAAGGTCATTATTGTATATTGAACTGGATTTAGTACATTCTAATAACGCTAAAGTATATATTCATATCTGCAGTATCAGGTTATGAGGTGAAATAATGAGCGTCAAAGATGAGATACACGCGCAGATCACAGGAGCCCTGAAGGGCGCAAATTTTCCGATAAGAACCCCCGAGGAGCTCCTGGCGGCGATGCCAGCGGGCGCTGCGACGAAATGCAAGGCAGGCGACCTCGAGCTGACGGCTGGGGACGCCAGCAAAGTCCTCCAGGCCAGCGACTTTCCCTTTAGAAGCGCTAAAGAGGTCGCCGACGTCATCGTAGAGCGGGCGGGGCTTTAAGCCCCCCCATTCTTCCTATTCTATAATAGATCAAAAAAGGTCGATCAAAAAGGAGTTAGGAGTTTGATGATCCGAATGGAAAGAGGGTCCAATCTGCTCGCCCTCTCGTTCGATCTCCATCCTTCTCAACCCTCACTTTTTGTAGGAAAATGAAAAATTAATTTTTCCTAATTAAATTATATCATTTTCCTGAAAAAGAAATATATTAAAAAGTAATAATTAAATAACCTTTATTAATATATTATATAAATATAAGGTATATTTTGTATTTTTTAACATACACGTCAAATCATAGAATATTTTAATAAATTTATATAGACTATATTTTAATTTTGAGAACTACTGTTTATTTAGTATTAGTATTTTTAAGTTCGATTAATGGTATAGATTGTGCGTTATTCTCCATCAATGATAATGATACTTGTCTGCGAGGTCTCTAGAGATAATTTATCACGATATTTTTATAGACGTTTAATTCGCCTCGGAGATATACACTTACCATGGGTAATACATATTTATAAAAACAATTATTTTATAATCCGGTTCCGTCATAGATTCTTGGAATCTATAAGAATAAGCTCCCCTTTTCATTGATTACCCCTTTCAACGACCAATTTTGCCCCGATAACCTCCATGGTATGCGACGAAGGACCCTTATTCGTATAATCTATGGAATAGATGGGCTTCTAAAATCCGGTTTTTTCGTGGCCACCAGAATGATACCCATAAATTATATGAATGGATAGTTTTGTCAGATAATTCCATCCAACATAATTCTTATTTGAAAAAATCCTCCGTTCCCCAAATATATGTAGGAATGGCTATTTATAAATTAAAATTTGAGCTGAAAAATTATCATTTATTTATAAAATTATATTTAAAATAAGAATTTTCTTTAACGAGTCGCCCAATGTATAATTTGTACATAATTTTTTTACAATACATTAATTTATTAAAAATATTTAAAAAATATAAAAATTTTATTAAACTAGCGTGGCTTAATTTTTGTTGCATATTTTTTCTTCATTATTTATGCATTCATATTTAAATGAAAAATCCCTTGAGCTCATATTTGAAGGAGTGAAAGTGAGAACTCCGTAAGTCAAGGTTCGAGGCCTGATGGGAACCATTTTGCCCATGGGATCAAAATTTATTTCTATTCGACATATTGATATCCTATCTCCGCTAAATTGAGGTTGTGGTGTTTTCAATGAGGGAATCCCCCGCGGCATTGTTGATAGGACTTTTGGTCCTCCTCTCAGGATGCGTCGAGCCTCCTGAAGAGGAGAGGATTTCAGAGAGGGTAGCATCAGAAGCCTGGGCTGCCGACGGGATCGTAGGAGAGAACGAGTACTCCCGGACGATGGTTCTGATCGGCCCCTCAAGATCGGGCTATTCGGGAGGCGAGATGGAGATATCCTGGAGAAACGATCAGGAGCATATCTACATGGCCATGAAGGGGAGAACTGAGGGGTGGATCTCGATTGGCTTTGAACCGTTAGAATGGATGAAGGATGCAGATATGATCATGGGGACGGTGGAGGGCGAGAGGACAACCGTCCTGGACCTTTATTCAACTGGACGATACGGCCCCCATGAAGACGACGCCTTCCTGGGCGGGACCTACGATATCCTGGAGTTCGCTGGTTCCGAGAGGGACGGCTACACCACCATAGAGCTGAAGAGAAAGCTAGATACGGGCGACGTATTCGATAAAGCCCTGGAGCCGGGCCAGAGCGTCTCGGTCATCTGGGCGATGGCGGATCAGGATGGCAGGGATCTGAAGCACGACGTAGCCTACGGGGAGGCCATCTTGCCCCTGATCCAAGATCAGGTATCCGGGACTATAGCTGCGACCCTCAGCCCGAGGGAGGAGGAGGGGGTCCTCTTCATATGGGAGGAAGAGAAGGTGGCCCGAGACCTTTACGCTGAGCTTTACAGGGAAACTGAGATGGCGGTCTTCCTGGATCTCGCAAGATCCGAGCAGAGCCACATGGACCAAGCGAAGGCCCTAGTCGATAAGTACCACCTGGTCCTCCCCGTCGGAGACGAGACGGGATCCTTCAGCAACCAGTCCCTCATCGACCTCTACGATGAACTTCTCGTTCAGGGGATGAGATCTCAGGAGGAGGCCCTAAAAGTGGCGGCTGCCTTCGAGGAGATAAGCATCATGGACCTGGAGAGGGAGCTGGAGGTTGCCGAGAATGAGGATGTGAGGGTGGTCTTCCAAGGGCTTTTGGCAGGATCAAGAAAGCACCTCCGATCCTATGTAAGGGACCTGGAGGAGATGGGGATCATGTATGCCCCTCAGTATATCAGCGAGAAGGAGTTCGAGGATGTGGTAGGTGACTGATCTTCCTCATCCCCCATCCTTCTTTCTCTTCTGATCGATTATCCATTATCAAGAAGGGATGATGAGGTTTATTCTCTAGAATTATACCAAGAAGGTCGAAGAAATATATCTATTTGAGTTAAAAAGGATTGAAAAATAAACAATAATGAGGATACTCGAAGAACGATTACTTCATAAGATGAGTTTCTGTCGAAGGTTGGTGGAGCTGAATACTCTCGAAACCTTTATATATTAACCTAAAGAAATAGAGATGCGAATCTGTTCTGGAGGTGAGGTTAAAATATGGTAGACGAAGCGTACAAAAAGGCATTCAGGACCGCCATACAGGCGCGGATGAAGAAGCTCTTCATGACGCACCTCGTCATCTACCTGGTGGTCAACATCGTCTGGCTGGCGATTAACTACATGGTGGTTATTCCCGCCAATCCCAACCTGCCGGTCTGGCAGCCTTGGTACTCTCCCATCGGCTGGGGCATATGTATAGTCATCCACTACATGACTTACGTAAGCGGTGGGGAGAAGCTGATCATGGAGGTTGAGGCCGAGGCGGAGCGCTGAGCTCCTCATTCTCCCTCTTGAGCAGCTTGCTGTATTGGCGGATAGTTTTACGCCTCCGGATGACGGGTTACCGTTACTCCATACTTTTTTAGTGAATCATCCTCGGAAGCTGAAGTTATATTTCTGGATAAGAAGGCTTAATAAGGCAGATCTCCTAATGATCGGGAAAGCATAAAGGAGGCTTAAAGATATGGAGCATGAACCGAGAGAGGGGATCCCCCTCCTGGGCGAGAAGGTGCCTGAGATGGAGGTTCAGACGACCCACGGCAGGATGAAGATCCCAACTGACCTCTCTGGGAAGTGGTTTGTCCTCTTCAGCCACCCTGGTGACTTCACACCGGTCTGCACGACGGAGTTCATAGCCTTCGAGAAGATGAGAGAGGAGTTCGATAGGCTGAACTGCGCCCTCGTCGGCCTCTCCGTGGACCAGGTCCACTCTCATATGAAGTGGACCGAGTGGATCAAGGATAAAATGAAGGTAGAGATAACCTTTCCGATCATCGCCGACAATGGCACCGTCGCCGGAAAGCTCGGTATGGTCCATCCCGGAAAGGGGACAAACACCGTCAGGGCCGTCTTCGTCGTCGACCCCAACGGCCTCATAAGGCTGATGCTCTACTACCCCCAGGAGATCGGAAGGAACATGGAAGAAATCCTCAGAGCCGTCAAGGCCCTCCAGATCTCAGACAAGAACAAGGTGGCACTCCCGGCCAACTGGCCGAAGAACGACCTCCTCGGCGACGAGGTCATTATACCCCCGCCCTCCGACGAAAAGACCGCAAAGGAGAGGCTTTCGAAGTACCAGTGCTTCGACTGGTGGTTCTGCCACAAGAAGCTGGAATGAAGGCCAGCTTCAGAATTTTTTTTAACCTTCTCCCCTCAGTTTCATCCTATGGTTTACATAATTATGAGGTGAAATCTTGATAGAGAACTTCGTCTTTCGGGAGGAAAACCGCCATAGAAGCCGCCCTATAAAATCGCTAGATTCTGCCATTCTCCCATCAATCGTTCTCATCATATCGCCAGAGGCGGCGGCGGCATCCAACGCCCATGGAGGGCTTTCCGCCGAGATCGCAAGGCTCTGGCCCTATCATGCTTCCTTCGCCCTCCTGGGTTTTGCCTTTCTGGTCTGGGGAATGGCCATCGCCCGGAGGAAGGATCCCGGCTGGCTGAATAAGCACAGGATCCTGGAGATCTCAGGGGCGGCTTTGGCCGTATCTGCAATGGTTGTAGGAGCTTGCGTGGTCTCTGCCGCCTCTCAGGAGCACTTCCGGGTCCCTCACGCCTATTTAGGCGCCTTCGTCGTCCTCCTCTTGATCGTCAATACCCTACTAGGACATATCCAGCTGAGAGTAGGGATGGATTTCGGAAAAAAGTTGAGGAGGTTCCATAGGCTCATAGGCCGATCCGCCCTTCTCCTGATGGCCTTGAACATCCTGTTCGGGATGATCATAGTAGGCTCTGCCTGACGAGATAGCCCCTTTTTTCCTTCAATTGAGCCTCCATATCTCAAAGTTAAGAATTGCCGCAAAGCTCACCCAAAGGATATACGGAATAAGTAGCGCCCCTGCCGTCCGGCTAATCTCCCAGAACTTTTTGATGGTAATGCCTATGAGGGCCCAGAGGAGGAGGATGACGACGAGCCCCGCTAGGGGAGAGCGGAGGCCGAAGAAGGCCGCCGACCAGGAGACGTTGACGGCCAGCTGGAGGACGAATGCCCCCAGGGCGGCTTTGATCCGGGGGTCGGCGAGCCCCTCCCGCCAGATGAGGTAGGCCGAGATTCCCATCAGGGTGTAGAGGGCGGTCCAGACGGGGCCGAAGACCCAGTCAGGTGGGGCTAAGTCGGGCCTCGCCAGGGAGGCGTACCAGGCGGGGATGTTAGGGATGGTGAAAATCGACCCGATGGCCGCCGCCAAATAACATCCTCCCAGGGAGGCTGCCAGCTTGAGGAGATCTATTCGTCTCATATCTTCGAACACCTGTAGATTCATCTCCCCTTTTTCCCCTCTCCTTTATCGCTTTTCCTACTGCTTTTCAGTGGGTTCGGTTAGGAGGTTGACGTTCCTTTTTTAAGGAAGCCGTTGAAGTCAGCATAACGGCGAAGACGGATTCTTCTAGCTGCAGTCCCTTTTGGGATCGCCGTTCCCCCTTCTTATAAACACCCTTCCCAGGTCTCTATGGCCCCGACGGAACGGGGCCGAACCGAAACCTTTCTTGCCCTCTCCTGCCTCATCAGCCATCGGTGACAGAAGATACCCCAGAGGGCGGAGGCGAAGGGAAGAGGAACATATACCTCCTCGGCCTGGTGAGCCTCTTAAACGACGCCAGCAGCGAGATCATCCAGCCTATTCTGCCGCTCTTCATCGCATCATTGGGCGCGGGGGGCCTCGCCATCGGCCTCATCGGGGGCCTCGCCGACGGCCTTCCAAGCCTCCTCAAGCTCCTCTCCGGATATTGGTCTGACATGATGAAGAGGCGAAAGCCCCTGGTGGCGGCAGGCTACACCCTCTCGGCGGCGGGAAAGCTCCTCCTCGCCCTCTCCTCCAGCTGGCAGCAGGTCTTCCTCCTCAAGACTATTGAGCGATCCGGCAAGGGGATCCGTTCGGCCCCCAGAGACGCCATCATCGCCGAGTCGGCGTCCAGGGAGGGGAGGGGGAGGGGCTTCGGCGTCCACCGGGCCCTCGACTCCTTCGGCGCCGTCGTCGGGTCGGCCGTCGCCTACCTCCTCTGGCAGGCCGGGATGGACTTCAGGACGATCTTCCTCGTCGCCGGGGCCGTCGCCTTCCTCGCCCTCCTCCCCCTCGTCCCCGTCAGGGAGGGGAGGAGGCCGCCCGCCAGCTGTATCCGCCCCCATCTCTCCCCGGAGATCGCCCCCTTCGTCGGAGTGGCCTCCCTCTTCGCCCTGGGGAACTTCAGCTACATGTTCTTCATCCTGAGGGCCCAGGGGTTCTTCTCCGGGGAGCTGGCCATCGGCGCCCCCATCCTTCTTTACATCCTCTTCAACCTGGTCTACACCATCTTCTCGATCCCCAGCGGGGCGTGGTCGGACCGGGTCGGAAGAAAGAAGGTCCTGACCCTCGGCTACCTCCTCTTCGCCGTGACCTCCCTCGGCTTCGCCCTCGTCTCCTCGGCCCCGGCCCTCATCCTCCTATTCGTCCTCTACGGCCTCGTCTTCGCCCTCGTCGACGGTGCGGAGCGGGCCTTCGTCTCGGATCTCTGCGGGGCGGAGGCGAGGGGTACGGGCCTCGGGGCCTACTACGCCGCTGTCGGCGTCGCCGCCATCGCCTCGGGGCTGGTGGCGGGAGCCCTCTGGCAGGGGATCGGCCCCGAGGCGACCTTCCTCTTCGGGGCGGCGGCGGCGGTCGCGGCTTCGATCCTCATCATGCGGATCCCGTCTCCTTCGGCGATCTCCTGACGGCGTCAGGATAAAATGGATCATTTCCCCAGGATCTTCCGGAGGAGGCCCCCGGCGGGCTCCTTCCTCTCGGCCTTGCCGGAATCCTGTCTCTTATCCGGCCCCTTCGGCTGGGGGGGGGCGGCCTTTCCTCCCCTATCGGCCCTCCCATCCCCGACGATGGGGGTGCTCACCCCGCCGTGCCTGCTCTTTCGGGGCCTCACCTTGACGGTGACGGGGTGCTCGATATCGCCTCCTACGAGCATCGCCGTCCCCGGGGGAAGCCGCTTGATCTCCTCTTCGAGCTCGGAGCTCATCCCCTCGATCCCCTTGCTGAGGGCGCGGAGGTCGTTGGGGTTTGTGACCCGGAGGATGATCTGGGTGTTGCACTGGGATATGACGTTTTTGTCCACCCTCGCCGGCCTCTGGCTGATGACGAGGAGGCCGAGGCCGAACTTCCTCCCCTCGGCGGCTATGGTCCTGATGACGGAGGTGCTGGCGGCGCGGCCGCTCCCCCTCTCCGGGATGTAGTTGTGAGCCTCCTCGACGACGACCATCCCGGGGTTGACCCGCCCCCTCTTCCTCGCCTCGAATAGGTCGGAGAGGAGCTTTGCGACGATCATCCCCTGGAGGTCTGGAGGAACGCCGGTCATGTCGATGATGGAGGCCCGCCCCCGCTGGAGGAGGTCGCCGAGGTCGGTCGCCTTCCCTGAGAAGATGCCGAGGTCCGCCAGGGCCTCGAGGTGGCCGATCAGCCCCCACTTCGCTTTGCTGCTATCCTTCTCCGCCTGGGCGATGATCTCCTCCAGCCCGTAGTCGCCCCCTTCCGCCTCGAGGACCTTTATCGCCTCGTAGAGGACCCCCCGCTGGCTGTTGGTGACGTCCTCGGGGAGCATCGCCGATATCTCCCGGGCGGTGAGGTTTCTGCCGTTGAACCGGAAGGGGCGGTCGGCGTGGGGGGCAGCCGCGGAGCTCGCCGGGGAGTAGACCGTCACGTCGTAGCCCCTCGGACTGACGTCGAACCTGGCGAACTCCCCTTTGGAGTTCTTCTGCTTCATCGAGGCGTACTCGCCGTGGGGATCGATGATCAGGAGGGCGACCCCCTTTTCGAGAAGCTCCTCCAGGACGACGGCGGCGGTGTACGACTTACCGCTCCCGGTCTTGGCGAGGATGCTGCAGTGCTTCTGGACGAGGGCATCGGCGTCGAGCTTCACCTTCAGGTCGTGCCCCTCCAAGAGGCCGATGTAGAGGTTCCCCTTCGAGAGGCCCAGGGCCATCTCGATGAGGTGATCGTCGGCCCTCAGAACAGGATCTCCGGGGCGGGGAGGCGCCGTGGCCATCTCCAGCCTCCCTCCGGAAGCGACCCCGATCACCCGGGAGAGGCCCAAGACCCTCTCCTTAGCCCCGGGGTTCTCCTCGTCGATGGCGCTGAGGCTGTAGGCGACGTTGGACCTGGTGACGTCGACCACCTGGGCCACCATCCAGCCCTTCGAGCCATCTCTTACCTTTACGTAGCTCCCCCTGGAGGCCTCGCCGGCCATCAGAAACTTGAACTCGAAGGGGGTCGTCTCCCCCACGATGATCCCGATCTCGTCTCCCAGACTACCACCACGTTTCGGATGGGCGAAGATCTGCCACCACCATGCTGACCGTCGCCCCAGAGTATTTCTCTCGACCACCCCACAAGAGCTTATCGGTCCTTTTAGCCCTTAACGGTATCTGCGGCGATATCTATCTTTCAGGATTCCGCCGTAGGCGAGGCCCACGAGAAGGCCAGAAATGTGAGCCATGTGGGCTATGTTGTCTGCGGACCCCATGAAGGCGAAGTCGATGATAGCAAAGAGGACCACCGCTGCCCTTATGCTCAGGGGTATCACGAAGAAGAGGAGGACCGTGATCTCCGGGGCTATGACGGCGAGGCAGCCCATGACGCCGAAGAGGGCTCCGCTGGCGCCCACCATGCTCTCTGCAGGCAGCACCGCCATCTGCCCGACCGCCGCAACAAGCCCCGATATGATGAAGATCTGGAGGAACTTCGACTCGCCCACCCTCCGCTCCAGCTCGGTTCCGAAGAAGAATAGGAAGATCATGTTAAAAAAAAGGTGCCCTTCATCGGCGTGGACGAAGATGTGGGTGATGAGGGTCCAGGGATGGGCGGCGAGGAGGGCGGGTCTCAATTCCAGATAGTTGGAGCTGAATGAGGGGAAGCTCTCGCTTACAAGGAAGACGAGGACGCATAAGATCAGAATCATCCCCGAGTAGGTCACCGGAAGCCGAAATCCGCCGGAAGGAGAGTACCGATCGTCATCCCAGGGGTCGGGGTCGTCCCAGCCTTCATGGCTGCCGCCGTTCCTCTCACCCCTCCCCATGAGGGAGAGCCTCTCTGTTCCGAAGCCCTCGAAGAGATCCTTCACCTCCGTCTCACCTCACCAGATCCTCCAACCTTTAGCCCCTCATCTCCGAGAGGTGATACAAATAGATGGTGGCGATGGGACAGTGCCGAGGTCGGTGTAGAGAAGGTCCTCGCCGAATTCTTCTGAGGCCCTCCTGGTATGGCCGGAAAGAGGTATGGCCTGGATGGTTCGGGATGAAGGCTTCCGGGCCATGGGCCGGAGGGGCGCTCTGGGCGGCTCCGGCCCGACGATGCCCCTCAGAGGTTAAATATCCTCTTCGCGTTGGCGGTGGTAGCCCCGGCTACCTCTTCGGGCGGGAGCCCCTTGATCTTGGCGATGAGGTGGAGGCCGTCGAGGACGTAGGCGGGCTCGTTCCTCCCCTTCCGGGGGGAGAGGAAGGGGCTGTCGGTCTCGATCAGGAGCCGGTCCAGGGGGGCCTGCCGCGCTAGAACCTGGTGCTGGGCGGACCTGCAGACGACAGTGGCGATAGATATGTAGAAGCCCCGATCGAGGGCGTCCTTCATCGTTCCGACCGTCCCGCTGTAGCAGTGGAAGACGACCTTGTTGAGGTCTTTGACCATGTCGAAGGCCTCATCCTCGGCGAGGCGGGCGTGGATCACCTGGGGGAGGTCCAGCTCTTCCGCGAGGCTGACGACCTTTTTGAAGACCTCCAGCTGCCGGTCTCTGCCTTTCTGGTCGGGGCAGCGGTAGTAGTCGAGCCCCGCCTCGCCGACGCCGACGATCTCCTTTGCATGGTCCCGGATCTGGTCGAGGGTCATCTCCACCTCCTCGTCGGTCGTCTCCGCGAGGCCGTTGGGGTTGAGGCCGAGGGTCGCGAAGATGAAGTCGTATCTCCTGGCCAGCTCCAGGCTCTTCCTGTTCGTCTTGAGGTCGATCCCGGAGTTTATCATCGTCGTCACTCCAGCTTTTCGCCCCCTCTGGATCACCTCATCCCGATCCCGGTTGAAGTTCTTGAAGTCGAGGTGGCAGTGGGCGTCTATCACCTCGAATTTTGCGTCACTCAAATCGCGTCTTCCTCCAAAAGCATCAGCCTGTTTATGGCGTTGATCAGCGCCTCCACCGAGGCCATCACTATATCCTCCCTGGCGGAGCGAGCCGTCACCTTCCTTCCGAGGCGGCCGTTCTCGACCCCGATCACCACCTCGGCGAGGGCATCGGAGCCGCCGGTGATCGCCTCGATCCGGAAGTCGCTGATCCTTACCGCGGTCTCCTCCCCCAGGATCCCCCGAACGGCGTTGAGGGCGGCGTCCACCGGCCCGACTCCGATGTCGGCGAGGACCCGCTCCTCGCCCCGGACGACGGCCCGGACTGTGGCGGTGGAGGTGAGGGTGTTTCCTGTCATCACCGCCAGCTCCTTGAGGATCACGGCCTGCTTCTCCTTCGCCAGCTCGCCGATCACCACCTCAGCGATCGTCATCAGGTCGGCGTCGGTGACGGCCTTCCCCTTGTCCCCCAGGTCCTTGACCCTCTCCAGGATCTCCTGGAGCTGGTCGTCGTTGGGGGCGTATCCCATCTCCTGGAGGGACTGCTTGACGGCGTGCCGTCCCGTATGCTTCCCGAGGACGATCCTCCTCTTGTGGCCGACCATCTCTGGGGTCATGATCCCCGGCTCGAAGGTGTCGGTCCGCTCCAGGACCCCGTGGCTGTGGATCCCGCTCTCGTGGGCGAAGGCGTTCTCGCCGACGACTGGAGCGGTCCTGGATATCCTCACCTCTGTCAGCCGCTCGACGAGCTTCGCCGTCTCGAAGAGGTAGGGGGTGTGGATGGAGGTCTTCGCCCCGTACATCGAGTGGAGGCCCATCACCGTCTCGGCGAGGTTCGCGTTCCCCGCTCGCTCGCCGAGGCCGTTGGCGGCCACCTGGACCTCCCTCGCCCCCGCCTCGAAGGCGGCGAGGTTGTTCGCGACGGCGAGGCCGAAGTCGTTGTGGCAGTGGACGTCGACGACCATATTCTTAGTCGAATCGCAGATCTCCTTCACCAGGTGGCGGAAGGTCGTCGGTATCGCCACCCCGACGGTGTCGGGGATGTTGATGATGTCACAGCGAGCCTCCTCCACCGCCCCGAAGATCTCCTTGAGGAAGGGGATGGGAGTCCGGGTGGCGTCCATCGCCGAGAAGAGGCAGGTCCTCCCGTGGTCCTTGACGTACTCCACCGCCTCCACCGCCTGGGCGACGATCTCCTCCCGGCTCTTCTTGATGGTGTGCTGGATCTGGATATCCGAGGTGGAGACGAAGACATGGACCATGTCGACCTCGGCGTCGAGGGCGGCGTCGATGTCCTTTCTCATGATCCTGGCAAGGCCGCATACCTCGGCAGAGAGACCCTCCGCCGCAACCCTCCTCACCGCCTCGAAATCGCCCCGGGACGATACTGGAAAGCCAGCCTCGATGACGTTGACGCCGAGCTTGTCGAGCTGCCGGGCGATGATGATCTTCTCCTCCGGGGTCAGAGAGACGCCGGGGGTCTGCTCACCATCCCGGAGGGTGGTGTCGAAAATTCGTACTTCTTCTCCACGGAGCGCTTCGATGTTATAGAAGACGATCCCACGCAGATTGCTCTTGCGCCATGGATGGATGGTAGAACCCAGGCCGTATAAAACTTTTTGCCGGGACATCCGCTGCCGGCCTTGGTTGGTCGGGTCCTCACGGCAGAGGTGATGGCTCCCAGGATCTGAATAGAGGGACTGAGCCCCCGGCCCCATCCTGTTCCGGATGGGGCCCCTATTGATGCAGGACTCTACTGGGATTGATCTTCGGCTGATGGGGCGGATGGCTCGTCTGCTCCTCCGGCCTTCGCCGGGGGGGATACCAGCTGGGTGGTGACGGCCGGAGCGGCCTTGTGGCTCTCGATGTAGCGGACCTCCTGGAGGTCGAGGAGCCGCATCGCCATCTCGGCGATCCCCCTCCTCATCATCGGCCACTCCCGATAGTAGCTCATCTCCCAGGGGGACTCAATCTCGGCGACGTCGCCATCGAGGATCTTTGTCTTCAGGTCTATCTTGGCGAAGATCCTGATCAGCCCCTCCAGCTTCTCCAGCCTATCCTCGATCCGTTCGACGATGGTGTAGTCGTACTTCACGACCTTGTCGGCGAGGACGTGGTTGTAGTCGACTCGTGCCTTCCTCCCGATGATCCGGGTGAGGGTCCCCATCTTCCCATCTACGGAGACCCTCATCCCGATCTCTGGCCTCTCCTTCTTGAACTTGGTGAGGGGGATCAGCTCGACGTCCTCGGGGTCGCGGACGCCGTAGGCCTTCGCCGGGGGCACCTCCACGCTCCCCGAGGCTCCTATCTCCTTTCCTATCATCTCCTCTTTGAAACCCGCCACCACGTCCCCGGACCCGACGATGATGAGGGCTGGACCGTACTCGATGCCCTCCTCGTAGATGTCGCTCTTCATGGCCACGTCCCGGTTCGTGGTGGAGATCACCCGGCCGTCGACGCTCTCGGTGTAATCTACCCTGATGAAATCGCCGTCTTTTACCGTCATCTTGAACTCCGTCCTTCGAAGGATAACTAGCGTTCCAGCCTAATTGCCTTCTATATTAAGTAGTCTGCTATCTTCTCGGCGATCGCTTGCTCGCAGTAGACGCACCTCAAGACCACGGGATTTTTGCTCTTGACGAGGATCTGGGACTTGATCGGCTCGCTGGTGTTGGAAATGCAGGAGGGGTTTGGACATCTCACCACCCCCACGATCAGGTCAGGCATGTCGACGGTGTACTTTTCGACGACCCGGCGGTCCCGGATGATGTTGATCGTCGCCCCGGGGGCGATGAGGGAGATCTTGTTCACCTCCTCCTCCTTCAGCTCCCGGTCCTCCACCTTCACTATGTCCTTCTTTCCCGACCTCCGGCTGGAGACGTTCATCAGGACGCTTATCGTAGCCTCCGTCGTCCGGTCGATGCCCAGGATCTTGAGGACGTTGAGGGCCTGGCCGGGGGGGATGTGGTCGATGACGGTCCCGTTCCCGATGGGGGTCACCCTCAGCTTCATCTCGGTCTCAGTCAACGCGATTCCCCCATCAGCATCTTGAGGAGGGCCATCCTAACCGGGACGCCGTAGAAGGACTGCTGGAAGTAGACGGCGTGGCCCGTCCCGTCCACCTCGGGGGCGATCTCGTCGACCCTGGGGAGGGGATGCATGATGATCAGCCCGGTCTTCGCCTCCTCCAGGTTTTCGGGGACGACCCTGTAGCTTTTTGCCACCTTCGAGTACTCGTAAGGGTCGGGGAACCTCTCCCTCTGGATCCGGGTGACGTAGAGGACGTCCACGTCTTTTATAACAGAGTCGAGGTCGTGGGTCTCGCGGACGATCGTCCCCTTCCCTGCCAGGTCTGCCTTGATCGTCGCCGGCATCTCGAGGGTCGGGGGGGAGACGAGGGTGATGTCGGCGCCGTAGAGGGCGAGGGCGTAGGCGAGGGAGTGGACAGTCCGGCCGTACTTCAGGTCCCCCACGAGGGCGATCTTCAGGTCGTCGAGGCTGCTCTCCTTCCTTATGGTGTAGAGGTCTAGGAGGGTCTGGGTGGGGTGGTGGCCGGCGCCGTCCCCGGCGTTGAGGACGGGGACCGGCGAGAACTGAGACGCCAGGCGGGCAGACCCCTCTTTGGGGTGGCGGATCACCAGGGCATCGGCGTACCCGCCGATCACCCGGATGGTGTCGGCCAAGGACTCTCCTTTGGCGATCGCCGACCCCTCGGCGGGTCCCAGGTTCAAGGTCTTGCCCCCTAGGCGCATCATCGCCGTCTCGAAGGAGAGACGGGTTCGGGTGGACGGCTCGAAGAAGAGGAGGGCTAGAATCTTGCCGGAGAGGGCGTCGCACCTCCCCCCCCGGGCGTAGGGCTCCAGGGCCTCGGCGAGGTCGAGGACGGAGTCGATCTCGTCCCGGGAGAACTCCCGCATCGAGAGGACGTGCCTCATTCCGAACATGGTCGGATCACCGCTCCTTAGGGATATAACGCTTCTGGATCAGAAGAATTTGGAGGCCAGGGTCTGCCTCGTCTCGCAGGCGTCGAGGACAGGGCACCGGTCGCAAGGTGCCTCCCGCGGCCGGTCGGGGAGCTTTCCCTCTCCGATCAACCTCACCCGGTCCCGGATTCTGAGGACCCTCCGCCGGTCGGTCGGCCGGATCTCCACCTCCCGGACCTCCCCGGCCCGGAGATACTCGACAAGCCCCCGATCGACCCTCGTCTCCAGCTCTTCCTCCAGGAGCATGGCGTACCCCGCGAGGCGGAGCCGGTCAGACCGCCAGACCCCCGCCTCTGGCGGAAGGTCGACCCTCATCATCGATGGGACCTTGACGTTGGGCGTTCCATCCTCATCCCCACGGGATACAACCCGATCTACCCTCCCGGAGATGCCGAGCCGGTCGGACCGGAGGTCCACCTCCACCGTGCTGGGGGTGATGAGCTGGAGGGCGAGCACCATCCTCGGCGCCACCTCCGCCGCCCAGGCGCCGACCTCCTCGGCAGCGGCCTGGAGGTCGTGAGGATTCATCCGATCGGGGAAGATAGCGGGAAGCTCGACCAATGCCCTCTCCAAGGCCTCCCGGAGCCAGCCCCCCAGGTCGGCCGCCTCCTCCGGGCCGATCTCAGATAAGGATAGGGCCACCTCCCTCATCAGGAGGGTTGCTGGGGCTGCGGCCTCGGGATGGACCTTCCGGCCCATCGCCTGGAAGTAGAGGAGCCGAGGGCAGCGGAGGTATAGGGATACATCGGAGATTCTCACCGGCTGTGCCATGAGGGGATCAATGGTCATCCATATTTAAAAAGATATGGAAGATATCCAATTTTCAGCAACTGATATCTTCGAGGAGGTTCCCATGAGGTGATAGGAGGAAGAGGAGATCAGCGTTCTGGGGATCGAATCCTCCGGGTGAAGAAGAGGAGATATTAGAAAGCAGCGGCGATATCTCCTCCCTGCTCATATGCTCAAATACCTTCATATAATTTGGAGTGGAAGTTATAAGAGAACTGGGGGTTATCATGCACACTATCTTCAAGAAAGCGCAGACGTCTTGGATCTGGTTTGGAGTCGCGATCCTCTTCATATCAATGGCGGGACCATCTCAGGGAGGTGGACTGGACGAGGGTTTTGGCTACGATCTTCCCCTATCAACAGACGAGATCGACAATTACGAGATCTTCACATCCCTCGTGCCCCTCGGCGCGGATTCCCTAAAACGGCTGGAGGAGAACGGATTTGTGGTGATGGCTGACCCCTTCTCCCCGGACCAAGACGAGATCACCGCCCTCTACAGGATCCTCAAAAACCATGAGCTTCCGATCTTCGTGACCTCTGACTCCCTCCTCCACATATACCACATCCAGTTCGACGAGACCCTGAGGGAGATCGAGGAGGAGCGGTTCTACGACGACTTATGGACTCTGACAGAGGAGATGCTCGTCCGGGCCGAGGCCGACAGCGAGGCCTCCTCCGGCCTGGCGAAGGAGGCGGCCGGGAGGAACGTCGCCTTCTTCTCGGTGGCATTGAGCCTCCTCGCGCCCCGGGGAGATCAGCTCTGCTCCGGCGGCACCCGGGACTGCGACGCAGGGCGCTTTGAGGGGGCGTACCCCTACTTCACCCCGGAGGAGCTGGAGGCAAAGAGCTTCGAGGTCCCACCCACCGTCAGGGATGAGGTCGAGGCCGAGCTGGCCCTCATATTCGGCGAGGCCGGGTCTGCGAGGTCGCCGATATTCGGCTACGAAGAGGACTACTCCCAGTACCGGCCCCGAGGGCATTACACCCGGTCCGAGAGGCTGAAAAACTACTTTATGGCGATGACCTGGTACGGGAGGATGGGCTTCCTCCTGAAGGGGTGCGAAGGCGAATGCATCGTCTCCGAGGAGGAGGCACGAATCCAGACCTTGGCGGCGGCGATGATCGCCAATAACCTCCTCGAGGACCCCGAATTGAAGGATAAGTGGGACCGGATCTACAACGTCACCTCCTTCTACGTCGGATACGCCGACGACCTCGGGCCATACGAGTACAGCGACGCCATCGACTCCCTCTTCGATGGAGAGGTCCAGGCCCGGGACCTTTCCTACCCGGACCTCGACCTCCTGAAGGCGAGGCTTGCGGCCAAGAGGCCGCCCCGGATCTACGGCGGGACCGGGGTCGACTCCCCGGCCTGCGCCGCGGAGCCCCCCTTCTCGCCGGAAGAGGCTGACCTCTGCCTCGCGGCGACGGCCGGGCTGAGGTTCATGGGCCAGAGGTTCGTTCCCGACTCCTACATATTCCAGAGGCTGGTGATACCGAACGTCGGAGTATACTCCGGTGAAGGCGAGGCCTTCACTTTGGGCCCGTACGGCCGCCACTTCCCGAGGGGCTTAGACGTGATGGCGATCTTAGGCTCGACGCGTTCCGACGAGATCCTGGCGGCCCTGAAAGACTCCAGCTACCAGAATTACTCCACCCAGCGAGCTGAACTCCAACGGGAGTTTGATTCCTTCGGTGAGGAGGAATGGCAGAAGAACCTCTACTGGTCGTGGCTTTACGCCTTGAAGCCCCTTTTAGAGGCTCCAGATTCAAATAGCCCCGCCTTCACGCTGACGACGGCCTGGCAGGACAAGGAGCTGACGACGGCCCTCGCCTCCTGGGCGGAGCTCCGCCACGACACGATCCTCTACGCGAAGCAGAGCTACACCCTTAAGGCCATCTCCCTCCCGCCTGAGGAAGTGGAGGCAAAAGCTGGATACGTCGAGCCGGTCCCCGAGCTATATAGAAGGCTCCGGGACCTCGCCCGGATGAACCGGCAGGGGCTGGAGGAGGAGGGGCTCCTCGACGAACCATCTCGAGGCCGCCTCTTGAGCCTGGAGACTGCCCTGGAGAGGCTTGAAGAGATCTCGGAGGCGGAGCTGGCTGGACGGGAGCTGACCGACGACGACCTCCTGTTCATCCGCGACATCGGCGAGAGGCTCGATGAGGCCCTCCTGGGGGTGGACGAGAGGTCGAAGAAGACGACGATCGTCGCCGACGTCCATACTGACCCCAACACCGATATGGCCCTGGAGGAGGCGGTAGGATATGTGAGGATGATCGTCGTCGCCTGCGATCGGCCCGATGGGGGGGTCTTCCTCGCGGCGGGGCCGACCTACAGCTACTACGAGTTCAAGCAGCCTTTGTCCGAGAGGCTCACCGACGAGGGCTGGCGCGAGATCCTGGTCGATGACCCACCCCAGGATCCGGAGTGGACCGCCAGCTTCGCAGACTTCCTCCCCTGCTCCGTTCTGATGGCAGCTTTTGAGGAGAAAGAGATCGACGGTGAAGATGCAGATGAAGGGACAGAAGCCGATGCCGTAAACGAAGTCGGACCTGAGGGCGATCTTGGAGCCAAAATGGCCCGGAGCGCCGTCATCCGCCTGGAGGAGTTCGAGGTGAGGATAGGCTGGAACCTCTTGGAGGGGTGGTACGCCGACTGCACCATCGCCCTCCGAAACTCCGGGGACGCGGAGGGGACCGCCGACGTCGTCCTGGAGGACGGCGAAGGAAAACTCCTCGCGGAGCTGAAGATTCCGGTCCCCCCCAACTCCACCGTCACCGAACGGGCGAAGGTGGACATATCGGGGAGGGGCCAGGAGGTGAACTCTAAGCTGGTAGCGTGATGGTCGGCTTGGGGGGATGGGCATCTCCTTTCGCATGAGATGAACCAGGGAGGGAGAAACCCTCCCCTTTCAGATCATGCCGATCTCCTGGGAGGGCGCCGGAAGCTGGGGGGCCTCCACCGTCGCCTCCTTGTAGATGTAGAACCTGAGGGGCTCCTCAGGGGTGACATCGTCCTGGTCTGCGGTCTTGATCCTGATCGTTCCCATCAGGGGAATGTCTGCGTTCCTGTAGAGGTTGATCTTGTTATCCTTGTTGTCCATCATGATGGTCTTGGCTTCGGCGTCCACCGCCTGGATCGCCATCTTTCCGATGGTCGTCTCCTCCTGGATGCTAACGGGCTCATCGGAGATCTGCCAGACGCCGTCGACGGTGGCCATCATCTGATCGATGTTGTAGAAGGCGTTCTTGAAGTGGACCGCTATGACGACGATCTCCCCCGCACCGTTCAGCCTCTCTTTGTAGGTGTAGGTCTTTTCCTGGACCGTTGCACCTTCCTTCAAGGGCTCGACGGTGTTGGTATCAACAATCTGGCCATTCTTTCGGAGTTCGAGGCTGACCTTGTCTGTGCTGGTATCTATCGACTTGAGCATCAGCTCGTACCCCTCGGCGAGCTGAAGAGACGTGCCAGATGTAACCGTTCTCTCCTCGTCGTCGTCGATCAGGACCTGGCTGATCATTTCTGCGGCCATCAGGTTGGGATTGGCGGAGTCTTCGTATAGGTAGGCGTCGAAAGCTGTCCCTTCGACGTAAGATGCAAAGTGCTCCTCGCCGAGGAAGCCGATCACCCAGTAACTGCCCCAGACCTCGTTTTCGAAGTCCTTCCTCTGGCCATATGTCGTGTAGACGGCGCCATTCGGCTCTTCGAGGGCGCTGTCGTAGATGTTCAGGACGAGGCTTTCGGTGCCGAGATCCTCGTCGATGTCGTAGTAGAAACCGGCGAAGTTGGTGGGGTTCCATTCAACCATCTCCCCGTCGACGACCACAGAGACGACCCCCCTGATCTCGTAGGTTCCGGCCTCGGTGATCTCCCTGTATACGTAGTACCTGAGGGGCTCCTCAGCAGAGATCTCGTCCTGATCGGCGGTCTTTATGCCGAAGTCTCCCATCAAGGAGATATCCCTATTTTCGCTCAAGGTGATCTGGTTGTCTTGGTTGTCCATGACTATCCGCATCGATTCGGGGTCCACCGAGCTGACCCTCATCTTGCCGAAGATGGAGCCCTCTCCGATGCTGACGGGCGAGTCGGAGATCTGCCAGATGCCGTCGACGACGGCGGCGTCCTGGAGGCCGCCTTCTGTCCCGTGGAAGAGAGGTCCCTTGAAGTGGACGGCTATCACCACGATCCCCTGGGTGATTCCGATGTCTTTGGCGTAGGTATAGGTCTTGTCAGCCATGGTGGCGCCGTCTTTTACCGGGGCTATCAGGTTGGAATCGACGACCTCGCCGTCTCTGGTCAGATTGAGCCAGACGGACCCATAGGCGTCGATCCCCTTGATCGCCAGCTCGTAGCCCTCGGCTAGCTGGAGGGGGGAGTCCTTTGTGATCGTCCTCTCGTGCTCTTCGTCGATGAGGATCTTCGAGAGCTGCTCGCCGGCCATCAGGTTGTCATCCTTCGATTTGTCATAAAGGTAAGGCCTTTCATCGTATGACTCGTCGGCGTATCCTGCGAAGTGCTCCTCTCCCAAAAAGGAGATTTTGTGGTAGCTGCCCCAATCCTCGAGATCGAATTCGGCGAGCTGGGCCGTCGTTTCGTAGACGACCCCCATTGGCTCTTCGAGGAAGCTGTCGGTGATCGTCAGGGTCAGCCACTCATTGCCGATGTTCTCGTCGGCGTCGTAGCTGAAACCTGGAAAGTTCTGGGGGTCCCACGTATAAGTCGCGCCGTCATAGGCCACTGCAACGGAGCCTCGAAGCTCGACCCTTTCGGCGGCGGTTCCTGAGGTCGTCGTGGCGAGGAAAAGAAGGATGAGGAGGGCGAATATGGGGGTTCTCATGGGGAACAATTTCTTTTTTTATCTATAAAAGGGATTCGTCGTCGGTCAACCCGGAGAGGCCCAAATTCGGTCGATCAGGGCCAGTGACATCTCAGCAGGACAAACTCCTTAAATCCCAATAGGCCGATGTAATCCAAGTCAAGCTTCTCTCAGGGTGTAAATAGATCATGAAACGAAAATGGCAGCACGATCGCGGACTTGAGGCGAGGATGCTCTTCACCATCTTCCTCCTCTTCCTCGTCTACATGGCCTTCCTGGCTATCCTGGCTTACCATGGGGCGGGGATGGTGACGATGCTCGCCTTCGTCATCATCTTCATGCTGGTCCAGTACCTCTTCTCCGACAGGCTCGTCCTCAAGAGCATGGGCGCAAAGATCGTCTCCGAGAGGGAGGAGCCCGAGCTTCACCAGATCATCTCGAGGCTCTGCGCCCTGGCGGACCTGCCGAAGCCCAAAATAGCCGTCGTCAATACCTCGTTGCCTAACGCCTTCGCCACCGGCAGAAGCCCGGGAAACGCGGTGGTGGCGGTGACGACCGGTATCATGCGGCAGCTCAGCCCCGCGGAGCTGGAGGCGGTCCTCGCCCACGAGCTGACCCACGTCAAGAATCGGGACGTAATGGTGATGACGATCGCAAGCTTCCTCTCCACAGTGGCCTTCTTCATCGTCAGGTACTCCCTATACTTCGGAGGCGGCGGGTCCAGCAGGAATAAGGGGGGGATCTGGGTCGCCTTCTTCGCCTCCGTCGTCGTCTGGATCGCCAGCAGTTTGTTGATCAGAGCCCTCTCGCGGTACCGGGAGTTTGCCGCAGACCGGGGGGCTGCGGTCATAACGGGCCAGCCGTCGAACCTGGCGTCGGCCCTGATGAAGATCAGCGGGGTGATGCCCCGGATACCAAAGGAGGACCTTCGGAAGGCCGAGGGGATGAACGCCTTCTTCATCATCCCGGCTGTATCGGGATCCTCGATCATGAACCTCCTGTCGACCCATCCGCCGGTGGAGAGGAGGATAGCCGCCCTCCAGAGGATCGAGCGGGAGCTGGGGACGACATGATCAGAGGTAGACCTGAGGCTAAAAGGAGAAAAGTCGTGGGGACGCCATAAGGAGAGGAGACGAGAGGGAGATGAGATCGAGATGAAGCTCAGGATCCTGGACACCATCCTCGGAAAGAGCACGCTGCCGAAGTCGAAGCTAGACCGACTCTTTGCCATATCCACCGCCAGCATAACCCTGGAGGCGAACCTCGGCCTATCGCCTTCGGGCTCTGCGGGGATCTGCTTCAAGCCGATCGACTCCTCTAGGTACGAGGCAGCCCGGGCCGAGATCGAGGCTCTCCTCCATTACAGCGGCCGGGAGACGGGGACGAAGGCGAGGATCGAGATGGACGAGTACCGCTATCTATGGGTCGTCCTGGAGGATCCGGACTTCGACGACCTGGTGACGACCGTCCACCTCGTCAGCACGACGATGACCGATCACGGCTTCGGCGAGCAGCTCCTCTGCGCCCTCTACCGATTCGTCGGGAGCGCCGGCCCCGTCTACTGGATATACAGCTTCAAGGGAGGGGCCTACTATCCCTTCGTCCCCAAAAGGGCGCATGATAGGGACAATGTCCTGGAGTTCCGGCTCCGATCGGTGATGGAGCCGGAGCTGCCGATAGAAAAAGATGTGGAGAAGTGGTATCCTCTTTGGGGGATACCGTTATAGCAATTCAATCGGCATAGCTGAGGAGAGCAATAACCCTGAAGTCTCGATTCTCCTGCAGGAGCTTCGCGCCCATCCTCTGGACCGATTAGGTATGACTACGGGCCCAGAGTGCCCCTCAGAGGAAGGGCGCCTTGAAGATCAGCTCTTTATCGACCTCGAACTCTCCGTCTAGGTTCGTTTTGGTATCGATCTTCCTTATCACGTCGTTCTTGAAGGCCTGCAGGTCCCACATCCCATTGAACTCGCTCTTGACGTCGAAGGTCGTACAGTTGGGAGAGATGACCATCCGGTCGATGCCGGAGTATGAGGAGACGACGTTTATGTTGGATATGTCCAGCCCCGTTCCGTGGAAGACCCGGGACGAATCGAAATGCTGAACGTTGACGAGGAGCCCATCGGGAAACTCGATCTTCCGGTCTGTCTGAGATGCTCCTCCGGACGAGTGGTTCAATCCACCGGTAGCGAAATAGTCTATTGCGCCCTTCCCATAGAGGACCTCGGTGTTGGTGAACCCCTTCCAGCGATCCATATTGGAGTTGACTATCTCAGTCTGCCCTTCTCCGCTGACCTCGGTATAGCCAGTGACAAAACCGTCCTGGAAAGCCGGCGAGGCTGAGGCGGTTGCCGCCAGGAGGGCGGAGGTTGTCATAATGACAAGAAGGGCGATACCACTTTTCATCTTACTCCCGTAATGTCTTATAACGCTATTTACATTTAAACCTTTTTAGTTGAGGAGCTGATGGCTGGATTGTCAGGGCCGATAAGCCAGAAGCTGATGGATAGCATTTATCACCTTTAAGCTCAATAGGGCGGCCGTGTATCTGGACTATTTCCCCTACGAGTCCCTGAGGCCCTACCAGGACTCCATGCTCGACGACGTTTACGGGGCGGTGAGGGCCGGAGATCACGGGGTTCTGATGATCGACGCCCCCACCGGCAGCGGGAAGACCAGCTGCATCGCTGCGGCCCTGGCTGCGGCCCCCGGAAAGATCGCGGTGGCGGTGAGAACGGTCAGCCAGATAGACGTTTACCTCGACGAGATGGAGAAGATCTGGTCGAGGACGAGGCACCGCCCCACCATAACCTACATGGTGGGAAAACAGAAGGTCTGCCCCATAGCCGACGAGTTCTCCGGGGAGTCTGTCTACTCAGGCTGCGCCAGGCTTCGGGAGTGGACGAAGAGGAAGATGATCGCTCGGCTCGGAGAGGTGGGGGGGAAGTTCTACGACCCGTCCCAGGAGAGGAACGCTCCCCAAAGCGTCCCAGGCTACAGGACCTTCTGCCCCTACTACATGATGACGAGGGAGGTCTTCGAGCTATCGGGAAAGCCCCACTTCAGGCACTCCGGAAGGGTCCTCGACCTCGTCGACGAGCTCCGGGGGGGGATCAGATCCCCGGACCGGTTCCAGAAGGAGTGCAGGGACGTCTGCCCCTACGAGGTGATGAGCCTCTCTGCCAAGGGGAGCGACGTCGTCATCCTCAACTACTCCCACCTCTTCAGCCCCGAGTTCCAGGAGATCATCTTCGACTGGCTGGAGCTGGAGCGGGAGTCCTTGACCCTCTTCGTCGACGAGGCCCACAACCTCGGGGACGCCGTAAGAGCCCTAAATACGAAGGTCCTCTCTCCGAGGATGATAGACCTAGCCGAGAAGGAGGTGGATAAGTACCGGGAGTCGATGGGCCAGTCCAGGCTCCCCGAATCGTCCCTGGAAGCCTCATCCAGGCTCCGGGGCGTGGAGGTGATCAAGACCCTCCTCCCGAGGCTTCGACAGTACATCCAAAGCCGCCAGTCCCGCATGCAGGAGGGGGAGGAGCTCCTCGATGGCGACCTCTTCCGCAGCTTCCTCTATCAGGGGTTCGACGACGTGGAGGAGGCCCTCTCCGCCGCCACAGAGGTGGCGGTGATGGTGGCGGAGCTGGAGCTGGCGGAGGGGGACCGAGAGAACCTCCAGGGGGAGATCGAGCCGAGCCTCGCCCAGGTCCTCCTCTTCCTCAACGACGTCGAGATGGCGGAGAAGGACGACTCTTACCAGAGGAAGATCACCGTCACCGGCATCGGCGACAAGAAGAGGGCTTGGCTCGAGGTGAACAACGTCGATCCAGCTTCTCTTATCCGAAGGGTGACCGACAACATCAACGCTACAGTGATGCTCAGCGGCACCCTCTCCCCCCTCGACGCCTACGAGCTCTACATCCTGGGGGAGGCGGGGAGGGCGAAGAAGATCAGCCTCCCAAACCCCTTCCCCCGGGAGAACAGGCTCCTCATGGTCGCCAAGACCGCCACGACCCAGCTGGAGAAGAGGGAGGAGGCGGGCAACAGAAGGGAGATCACAGAGCACATCGAGGCGATGATAGAGGAGGTTGGAGGAAACGTCGCCGTCTTCTTCACCTCGTACTCGATGATGAGCCAGTACGAGGCGGTCTGCAAGGCGGCGGCGCGGCGGATGGGAAAGATGCTGTACCTAGAGCCGAGGAACTCCGAGGAGGTCCCAGCCATCCTCGACGACTTCTTCAAGGCGGGAAAGAGGCGAGGAGCCGTCCTCCTCGGAGTCTCCGGGGGGAAGCTAGCCGAGGGGATAGACTACAAGGGGGAGGCTCTCAACGGCGTCGCCGTCGTGGGCCTCCCCCTCGGCTTCTACAACGAGATCCAGAGGGAAGTGAACCAGTACTACATCAGGAAGTACGGCCAGAAGAACGGGATCCTGATCGCCTACACCCTCCCCGCGATAAACAGGGGTCTTCAGGCGGCAGGGAGGGTGATCAGGGACGCATCCGAGCGGGGGGTGATCCTCTTCTGCGACCGGAGGTTCAGGGAGGGGGGGCGAGGCGGAGTCTTCACCTTCCTTCCGAGATGGATCCAGGATGAGCTGGTGGTCACCGACGCCAGGAAGAGCCGGGAGATCATCCGGATGAGGGCGGCGGAGTGGGAGGGGAGGCGATCCTGACCCGCCTACCTCGAACGCTCTGGCTTTTTGGGTCGCCCCCCCTCCATCTCCTCCGCCTCCACAAGGCTGAGGGGGACGGCCCCCAGGGCCTTTCCCACCGTCGACTTTGCTATTCGGAAGGCGTGCTCCTCGTTCTCGGCGTCGTAGACCCTGATCTCGAAGAGGAGGCCTACGAGGGCGGTCCCCGCCACCATGAAGACGCCGTCCAGGGACTCGCCGCATGCGGGGCAGATCGTCTGGCCCACCTCCACCTCCACGAAGTCCAGCTTCTTGCTGTTCAGCCTCTTTCCCGCCTCCGATATGGCGACCCCGATGGCGTCGTCGGCGGATTTGACGTCTCTGACCAGCCAGGCGCCCTCCAGAAGGACCTTGAAGTTCGTCATCGTTGTCTCTGGTTGGGGGATGGAGGATATGTAAGTTTTCTATGGGATTTCCCGCAGAATCCCTTTTCCGCCGCCTTTGGCCGAAAAGAGCAGCATGAAATCCGCTCGAGAGGCGCTCTTCCATCTGAGCGAACTCCTCCTCGATGGGCCGATGGACCCTTCTAGGTGGAGGGCCTGACGGATACCGGTGGTCTTTTTATCTCCCCTTGGATCATGGAGCTTTCCCGGAAGGACCTCCTTGACCTCCCCCTCATCTCCCCGGGGATCGAGAGCCTTCGGCATCGCACGGCAAAGCCAAATGCCATGCCCCATCCCTCTGGATCCACCGTTGAAAGGGCATTGGCCGATCCGGACCACCCCCGGATCTCGGGGGCATATGCGAATTTATCTAGTATGGAGACGATGGGGCCCAACGGGCGTGAGGGATGAGAGATGTCTGCTCGAGTAAGCAAGTACGAACGGGGCGTCGTCGACGCCTTCAAAGGGTCGGTGGAGGACTACCGGGGCGGAAAGATCGAGACGGAGGACGAATTTACGGCCTCCCTTTATCACCACCTCCGGGCCCACACCGATAAAAATAAATTGATCACTATGCGGATCAACCATCCCGTCGGGGACTGCCGCCCCGCCATCTCGATCTTCAAAGGGGAGGAGTGCCTGGTGGTGATAGAGCTTCTGATGGGTTCAAAAGAGGGGGGGAAGACGACCCCCTACGACCGATCCCTGGTTAAGAGCAGCATTGAGAAGCTGAAGCTCTGCTCAGCCATCTCAGAGAGGGGCTACCTAGTTCACATAGATGAGGGGGAGCCGGGGTTCGAAGACGGCTTCGCGGAGTGGAAGGAGGATTACTACCGAAACCTCTGGCACGAGGTCGAGGAGGAGAAGACCTACCTCTTCGAGGTGAAGAAGGGGAGGACCAACAAGAGGAGGGTTTAGTCTTTGAACTCTGGCAGTTCGTCCACCCCTTCCCTCAGCCATGGCGGATGGCTATCATGAATCAGCAGCCCATCGCCCTCATCGGAAGAGAGCTCGGCCTCCGGGAGAACCAGGTCCAGGCCGCCCTTGCCCTCCTGGAGGACGGAAAGACGATCCCCTTCATCGCCAGGTATCGGAAGGAGGCGACGGGGGGCCTCGAAGAGGTCTCCCTAGCCTCAGTACGAGATCTCATGAAAAAATATCAGGAGCTGGAAAAAAGGCGAGAAAGCATCTTGAAATCCCTCCGGGAGCGGGGGATCCTCTCCCCCGATCTGGAGGAGAAGATCCTGGCTGCCTCGACGGTCGCCGCCCTCGAGGACCTATACCTCCCCTTCAGGCCTAAGCGGAGGACCAGGGCCTCTCTCGCCCGAGAGCGGGGTCTCCTCCCCCTGGCAGATCGGATCTTCGACCAGGGGGAGATCGAACCCAGGGCCGAGGCAGGAAAGTTTGTAGATCCCGAGAAGGGGGTCGGTTCGGTCGACGAGGCCCTGGCGGGGGCCCGGGATATCATCGCGGAGCGGATCAGCGAGGACCCATGGGCGAGGTCGAGGATCCGCGAGCTATTTTTGGCCGAGGGGATCCTGAGGTCGGGCTCCTCCAGGGCGGCGGACGCCGATAGCTCCAAGTACCGGGATTACGCCGACTGGTCTGAGCCCCTATCGCGGGCCCCCTCCCACAGGGTGATGGCGATCCTGAGGGGCAGGGAGGAGGGCTTCTTGACCCTCTCCGTCGAGCCGCCCCAGGAGAAGGCCTCGGCGATCCTCGAATCGCTCTTCCTGCGGAGGAGGGTTGATAGCCCCGAATCCCCCGCCACCCTGGAGGTCCGGCTCGCTCTGAAGGACGGCTACCGAAGGCTCCTTGCGCCTTCGATGGAGAGGGAGAGCCTCTCGGCGGCGAGGGAGAGGGCTATGGAGAGGGCGATCGAGGTCTTCGCCGAAAACCTCCGCCACCTTCTTCTGGAGCCCCCCCTGGGGGAGAGGGTGGTCATGGCCATAGATCCGGGTTTTCGGACCGGATGCAAGGTCGTCGTCCTAGACCGTTATGGATCTCTGGCCGCAAAGGAGGTGATCTTCCCCCACCCACCCCAGGAGGAGGTCCGGGCAGCGGAGAGGAAGGTCGTCAATTTGTGTGAGAGGTTTGGCGTAGAGTTTATCGCCGTCGGGAACGGGACCGCCGGGAGGGAGACCGAGGAGTTCCTTCGGGGGCTTGGGATCCCGGGGGCCGCTCCCATCGTCATGGTGAACGAGGCGGGAGCCTCCGTCTACTCCACCTCCAGGGCAGCAAGGGAGGAGTTTCCTGCGGAGGACGCGACCATAAGAGGAGCCGTCTCCATCGGCAGAAGGCTCCAAGACCCGCTGGCGGAGCTGGTGAAGATCGATCCGAAATCCATCGGCGTCGGCCAGTACCAGCACGACGTCGACGAGAAGGCCCTCAAGAGGAGGCTCGACGAGGTCGTCGAATCTTGCGTTAACGCTGTGGGGGTGGACCTGAACACCGCAAGCATCGAGCTTTTGTCTCACGTCTCGGGGCTGGGGTCGAAGCTGGCGGGATCGATCGTCCAGTACAGAGAGGTGCACGGCCCCTTCAGGTTTCGAGAAGAGCTTAAAAGAGTTCCCGGCCTCGGCCCTCGGGCCTTCGAGCAGGCGGCGGGCTTCCTCCGGATTCGAGGCGGCGACGATCCCCTCGACGGATCCGCCGTCCACCCCGAGAGCCGCGGGATCGTCGAGGCGATGGCAAGAGACCTCGGCGTCTCCATCCGGGAGCTGATCGGCAACTCCTCCCTCCTGGATCGGATCGATCCGGCGGGGTACGTCACCGAGGAGGCGGGGCTTCCGACGATCGGGGACATCCTGGCGGAGCTCGCGAAGCCCGGAAGAGACCCCCGGCGGGAGTTTGAGCTCTTCACCTTTGCTCCGGGGGTGACGAAGATCGAGGACCTCCGACCGGGGATGAGCCTTCCGGGGACGGTTACGAACGTGGCAGCCTTCGGCGCCTTCGTCGACGTCGGGGTCCACCAGGATGGCCTCGTCCACATAAGCGAGCTCGCCGACCGGTTCGTCCGGGACCCGGCGGAGGTGGTGAGGGTCCACCAGAAGGTCGAGGTCGTCGTCCTAGCCGTGGACCTGGAGAGAAAGAGGATATCCCTATCGATGAGGGAGAGGCCTGAGGTGGCGGATGGCGGAGAGACGATCTGAATATCGAGGGGCCAGGATCTCGACGATGAGATCTTCTGGGGAGGGATTGGATGAGGCCCATCTTCTCCAGGAGGTAGCGCCCCTTTACGACGGGAAGGACCCCGCCCACGACCTCTTCCACGCCCTCCGGGTCTGCCGGACCGGGGTGGCGATCGCGGAGGCGGAGGGGGCGGACCCGATGATCGTCGCCCTCGCCTCCCTCCTCCACGACGCCGCCAGCGGGCCGAAGCTCCGGGAGAGGTCGGGGGAGGCGGAGGAGAGGGGGCTTGAGACTATCAAGGACCTTTTGAAGAGTTGGAGATATCCCGAGGACGTCATCGAGAGGGTCCTTTACGCCGTGGAGGTCCACAGCTACTCAAAGGGGATCGAGCCAGCAACCCTGGAGGCCAGGGTCCTCCAGGACGCCGATCGGCTCGATGCCCTCGGGGCGATAGGGATCGCCAGGGTATTTCTGACGGGCGGCGCCCTCGGCCGGCCCCTCTACGACCCCGATGACCCCTTCTGCCGGGGGCGGGATCCGGACGATCTGAGGTGGAACCTGGATCATTTTTATAAAAAGATCTTGAAGCTCGAAGAGGGGATGCAGACCGAGACGGCGAAGAGGGAGGCGAGGAGGAGGGGCGAAGTCGTGAGGAGATACCTTTCAGATCTCGAAGAGGAGATCTCGAAAGGGATATAGGGACGGAAGGCAGAGCCGGTCGGGAGGAAAGGCGATGAGGATAGAGGAGGGGAGGATGGGAGGTGGAGGAGGCGATATGGAGTTGGTTCTGCACCCCAGGTCGGAGATCGAAGGGAGGACGAAGAAACTTCAGAGCCGGATGGAGGGGCTCACGGGGGCGATCATCTTCCAGGCCGTGGACATGCTCTACCTCTCGGGGACCGCCCAGGAGGGGCTCGTCTACATCCCAAGCGACCCCGAGGAGGAGTCCGTCGTGATGGTAAGAAAGAGCCTGGATAGAGCGAGAGCGGAGTCGCCCCTGGAGGTCGAGCCGCTGCGGAGCCTGAAGAACCTGAAGTCAGACCTCGCCATCCCCGAGGGGGCGAGGATCGGCCTGGAGCTGGACGTCCTCCCCTTCAACAACTACGCTCGGGTGAAGGAGGCCCTCAAAGACGCCGATCTCGTCGACATATCCGATACGATCAGAGAGATCAGGTCCGTCAAGTCGAAGTTCGAGATCCGGCTGATCCGGGCCGCGGCCCGGATCCTCGACGCCGGGATTAGCACCGTCCCAGACCACCTGGAAGAGGGGATGGCCGAGATCGAGCTCGCGGCAAAGCTCGAGGCGGAGATGCGGGCCCTCGGCCACCAGGGGTCGCTGCGGTTCCGGAGGTTCAACCACGAGCTTCCCATGGGCCACCTGATGGCGGGGCCCAACGCCGCATATCCGAGCTTCGTCGCCTCGCCGACAGGCGGCGTCGGCCCCTCCCTCCTCCAGCCCCAGGGGCCGGGTTTCCGGAAGATCAGAAGGAATGAGCCGATCCTCGTCGACTACGGGGGGGTCTACAACGGCTACATCGCCGACGAGACGAGGATCTTCTCCATCGGCCGTCTGCCGAAGGAGCTGGAGGACGCCCATGAGGCTGCCCTGAAGGTGGAGAGGGGGATCGCCGAATCCTTGCGGCCCGGAAATTCCGGCCGGGAGGTCTACGAGATCTCCGAGGCGAGGGGCGAAGAGCTGGGCTATAAGGATAACCTCGGCGGCCCCGCGGGGTCGAAGTGCGGCTTCGTCGGCCACGGCGTCGGCCTGGAGATCGACGAGCCCCCTGTCCTGGGGCCCGTCGACCACGAGATCCTCCCCAACATGACCGTCGCCGTCGAACCGAAGATGATCTATCCGGGGGTCGGGGTCGTCGGGATCGAGGACACCTTCCTCACCACCGATTCCGGTCCGACAAGGCTGACGAGGCTCCCCCAGGAGATATGGCGGATCTGATGGGTCGATCCCTGCGAAAAAAGGGAATGGGTCCTCAGCCCACGATCTTTGTGACTATGAGCCTCCACTCCCGGCCGTGGAGCCCTACGGTCGTCCAGTAGCTCTCCTTGGTGACAACCCGTTCATCTCCTTCGGCGACCTGGAAGGCGTAGTACCCGTGCCCCGACCTCTCGGCGACGATCCTCTCCCCCAGGTCGAGGAGGCTGGGGAAGGGGTGGTAGAGGGGGTCCTCGAAGAGGTTTTTCCCGATCTGGCTCTCGTCTCGGTCGTAAGCGATGAGGCCGTCGAGGTGCATCGACCAGAAGCTGTAGTCGGTGATGTTGGCCCGGGTGGAGATGTCAAATCGGAGCTGGGGGGCGACGAGCACATTCGTCAGCTCCTCGGGCTTGAGGATCGCGCTGATGCCGCCGATGAACTCGCCCTCCGGAGAGAAGACCGGATATGCGATGGCCGTCCCTTGGTAGCCCTCCACCAGAAGAAACTGCCCGCTGAAGGTGGGATTCTTCGTCCTCAGGACGTGGGCTATATGCTCCTGGCCGCTAATATCCGCTCCCTCTCCTCCTTCGCACCCCTCGCACTCGGCGACTATTATCTTCCCATCCTCGTCGAAGGTGACCGCCTCGACGAGGTTTGAGTTGGTCTCGAGGAGCCTCCTCAGGACGTCCCGAGCGCCGTCCCCCTCCAGCCCCGAAGCCGATAGGCCGCTGGACGCCTTCGCCACAGCCATGTCCAGATCCCTCAGACTTCCCTGCAGATCCGCCTGGATCTGGAGGAGGAGGAAGGGCATCTCGATCGAAGGCTCTTCAAAAGAGGAGATGGCTCCTCCCGCATCCTCCCCCGCGGCGGCGAAGGCGCAGAAGATGAGGGCAGCCAAGGCTGCCGCTCCGAGGTGGCTCATCTCCCAAGCTCCAGAACGCTTCTTTCTCTCCATAAGGCATCACTCCGTTATTCTGAAGGGAGATCATCTCCCCACTTCTACTTCAATTGATCTATCTAAACCGGCACTTCAGAGTAGATCCCCGAGCCCAAAAACCAGGAGCCATCCACGTCGGCGACGTAGCTCAGCTTCAGAGCCGGCTCCATCTCTCGGGACGAGTCGGGATATATGTAGTAGAGGAAGCCTGTGCCCAGGCCAGCCGTCTCGGCTGCCTCCCGGATGAAACGGACCCCGATCGGATCGGCGGCCTCGATCCTGGCGCTCCCCAGGAGCTCCGGCTGGTGGGGGAGGGCCAGGGTGACCCCATCATAGTCGTAGGCGAAGACGTACCTGCCATCCCTGGTGAGGCTGCCGGTGGGGTCGTTATAGACTGCCATGGCCCTCTCTCTACCGTTAGCGAGGGCGAAGCTCTTCGCCTCCTCGACATAGGCCACCAGATCCTCTCTATCCTCATGATCGAAGGATGCACAGACCTCCGGAAGGTAGAGGCCGGAGCCGAGCCACCAGTCCTCGTCGACCTTCATCGCATAGCCGATCTTGAACTCGTCTCTGCCACCGTCGGCGGGGTTTGGGAAGATGAAGTAGGTGAACCCATAACCCGGGCGCGCGGCGTTCACCAGATTTCTGATGTAGAGGACGCCGTTGGAGTCCGTCTCGTTCATCTTGCTTTCGCCTATCCAGTCTGGCTTGAAGGGATGGGCGATATTCGTCCCATTGAAGTCGTAGGCGTAGATGTAGAGCTCACCACGGACGAAGGAGCCGTTGCTGTTGCTGAACTCTTCCAGAGCCACCTCCCTCCCCTTCTCCTGAGCGAAGGCTACGGCGGACTGGACGAAGGCCACCAGCTCATCGACCTTCTCTGGGGCGATCGGAGCCGGATTCTCCTCTTCCATCACTTCAGCCTCTCCCAGGGCTGCTGGGATGACGAGGGCAGCCCCCACCAACAAAAAGATGATTGCTAATAATATATTCTGACTGTTCATATCTAACACCAGCATTCAGACGACGGTGCAGAACCTTCATCTGATGTCGTCTTAACGCCGCAATCAGCGGTCTTGGGAGCTCCTTGGGACCTCCCGGAGACGGGGAGAGGACGATCCGATAAAAACGTGGCGGCCGAATGCGGCCATCATCCATCGAAGTAATCTAGGATCGCCGGGAGGAGCTCCCCCCTCTCCACCAGGGTTGCCGCCACCAGGCGGAACTTCTGGTACGCCTCCCTCTCTCGTTCGGAGGCGAGGTCGGGCCTCTGGCCGGTCTGGAGGAGGAATATGAAGAAGCGGAGGGCCCGGCTGTACTCCCTGACCTTCTCAAGCTCCAGGGCCGAGGCCTCATCCCTCTTCTTGGAGACGAAGAGGTCGTCGGCCTCGTACCCCTCCTTCAGGATGGAGGTGAGGACCTCGTGGTAGGTGAGGTCCTTGATCGCTTCGATGAAGCCGTCCAGGTCGCAAGATTCGGATATCATCCCTCAGGGATCGCCCCTTATGGTTATAATCCTCTTTCCATCCCCCGGAGCATCATCGCTGGGAGGTTCCGGTCCTTCAGTCCCCCTCCAGCTCCGCCAGCGCCTCCGGGGGGAGAGACCGGACCACGTCGATCTTCTTTGCGCAGTGGGTCTTGACGCCGTACTTCTTGGCGATAGGCCTCAGATCTTTCATGGAGTACTTTCCGGCGATCTCTTCTGCATCCATGATCTCCGTTTGCGCTTGGTGGATACTTAAACTTTTTCAAGAATCGGAACAATCCGGGCGAGTTGGATCAGGCCTTCCGCCAGAATAGGTCGAGAACGATGGGATCGGATGCGGATCTAACACCCCAGCCCCAGAGCCCTGATGAAGGCGGCGCCGGAATAGGTCACGAAAGATGAGATCGGATGCCGGCGGTGGCGGGATTGGAAGCGATGAACGGTGACCGGCCCATCGATGCCGGGCGCCTGAAAGGAGGCCGGAGCCGACGGCTGAATCCGGCCTCAGCCCTCTCCTTCGTCTTCAACTTTCGGGTCCTCGGGGACGGGCCAGACGTAGCAGAGGTCCTTCGGCTCGGTCCAGCCGAAGGCGGAGTAGTGGTCCTGGTCCTTCCGGAGGAGGTTGGACCGGTGGGAGGCGTGAAAGTCCTCGGAGCCGAACCACGAGGGGAGAAAGCCCTCCTCCCGTCCATCGTACTTCCGGCGAAGCTCCGGGAGCTCCGCTCCCCCCATCTCCCGATTTGCGGCGAGGATCTTCTCTTTGCAGGTGTCCCGATAGCCACGCCTCGTCCACTCCTCGCAGATGACGACGCCGTATAGGGCCAGAGCCTCGGGGTTCTTTGACCACATCTTCCAGATCGGGTGATTCATCCACCGGCTTTTTCCGTCCCGGCAGATCCGGAGGAGGACGAGGGCCTCGGACCTCTGCTTTCCGAGCCGCTGCCTGTCGAGGACCTCGGCGGACCTCTTGAAGTCGGGGTAGGGGAGAAACGTTTGCATGCTTCGACCAACTGATTTCAGTCTTCAACGGACTTTGAGGGCTGAAGATCGCGGGTCAGGCGCTCATGGATCGACCTGGCGGCCCTCCTACCGGCGCCCATCGCCTCGATCACCGTCGCCGAGCCGGTGACGATGTCGCCGCCAGCCCAGACCCCTTCGATGCTAGTCTCTCCCGTCTCGGGGTCGGCCACGATGTAGCCCCGGCGGTTCAGCTCCAGACCATCGGTGGAGCGGGTCAAAAGAGGGTTTGCTCCAGTCCCGACGGCGATGATGACCAGGTCGCAGGGGATCTCAAACTCCGAGCCCTGGATGGGAACCGGCCTCCGCCTGCCCGAGGCGTCCGGCTCACCAAGCACCATCCTGATGCACTCCATCCCCACAACCCGGCCCTCGTCATCACCAAGAAATCGGGTGGGGTTTGTGAGGAGGAGAAATTCGACCCCCTCCTCCTCGGCGTGATGGATCTCAGCGGCTCGGGCCGGCATCTCATCCCGGGACCGCCGGTAGACTATCCGGACCGAGTCGGCCCCCAGCCTCATGGCGGTCCGGGCCGAGTCCATGGCGACGTTTCCCGCCCCCAGAACGACGACGTTCTTTCCCTTTGGCATGGGGGTGTCGTACTCGGGAAACTGGTAGGCCTTCATCAGGTTTGCCCGAGTCAGGTACTCGTTGGCGGAGAGTATCCCCACCAGGTTCTCGCCCGGGATGTTCATGAATCTGGGGAGGCCTGCTCCCACCCCGATGAAGATCGCATCGTACCCCTCTTCGAAGAGCTCATCCATGGTGATGGTCCGCCCGATGACGGTGTTGCCCCTGATCTCCGCGCCCTGGTCCTCCAGGGATTCCACCTCGTCGGCGACGATCTCCTTCGGCAGCCTAAACTCAGGAATTCCGTAGACGAGAACTCCGCCAGGCTTGTGGAGCGCCTCGAAGATCGTGACCTGGTGACCCCTGGCCAGAAGATCCGCAGCGACGGTCAGGCCCGCTGGTCCCGAACCGACGATGGCGACTCTCTTTCCCGAAGGCTCGGGCTTGGGCGAAAGATCCTTCAAGCCCTTTTCGCGAGCGGAGTCGGCGGCGAACCTCTCGAGGTTTCCGATGGCGATCGGCCGGCCCTTCTTTGCGAGGAGACACCTTCCCTCGCACTGGGTCTCCTGAGGGCAGACCCGGCCGCAGATTGCTGGCAGCCGGTTCTTCTCCCATATCTTCCTGATCGCCTCGTCGAACTTCTCTTCTTTTATGAGCCGGATGAAGGCGGGGATATCGATCTCCACGGGGCAGCCCTCAATGCAGGTCGGCGATTTGCACTGGAGACATCGGGACGCCTCCGCGACCGCCATCTCCGGAGTGTACCCGAGAGGGACCTCCTCGAAGTTTCTCCTCCGTTCCTCCGGCTCCTGCTCGGGCATGGCGACCCGGTTCTTCTCCCTCTCCTTTTCCGCTAGATCCTCGTTTTCCGCCATAGCACCCATCAGCTAAAATGCGACTTCATATCCGACGAACGACCGGCGAGCTGATGATCCCCCGTCGCCGGTTATCTCTCAAGCCTGCACCTGTGAGCCTCTGAGCTCTTCCTCTCCTCCGACTGATAAGCTCCGAGCCGCTGCATGAGCTGATCGAAATCCACCTTGTGGCCATCGAACTCGGGCCCGTCGACGCAGGCAAACCTGTTCTCTCCATCGACCAGAACCCGGCAGCCTCCGCACATCCCCGTCCCATCGATCATGATGGGGTTGAGGCTGACGATCGTCTTGACGCCGCGGGGCCTCGTCATCTCGGAGATGAGCTTCATCATCAGGACCGGCCCCACGGCGACGACGAGGCTCAGGGTCTCCTCCTCCAGGACCTTCTTAAGGATCTCGGTGACGAAGCCGTGGTGGCCGCGGGATCCGTCGTCGGTGCAGACGAAGAGCTCGTCGGAGACCGCCCTCATCTCCTCCTCCAGGAATAGCCGGTCGGCGGTCCGGGCCCCGATGATGCTGATAACCCTGTTGCCTGCCCTCTTCAGGCCCCGGGTGATGGGGTAGAGCACGGCGATGCCCGTTCCTCCTCCGACGCAGGCGACGGTCCCGACCTTCTCAAGGTGGGTCGGCTGGCCCAGAGGGCCGACGGCGTCCTGGTAGGAGTCGCCCTCCTTCAAGCTCTTGAAGAGCTCCGTGGACTTTCCGACGACTTTGTAGATCACGGTTATGGTCCCGCGCTCGGGGTCCGTATCAGCCATGGTTAGGGGTATCCGCTCTCCCCTCTCATCGGCCTTGAGGATCACGAACTGGCCGGGCTTCGCCTTCCTGGCTATATAGGGCGCCTCGATCTCGTTCAGGATCACGTTCCCGTTGGCCATCTCCTCTCGCCTTACAATCTGATGCATGCCAAACCACCGCTCTCTTTTGCCATCCGCCGATGCTCGAAGAACTGCTTTCGGCTATAGATTATATAATTGTTAGCAACCCGATCTGGCGATATCGACTCGGTTATTTCGGCTTGAGAAGGGTTTTCTGGATATGAGGGATGGGGAGGTCCTGGGCCAAAACGATACAGGCCTCTGCCCCGCCATCAAGGCGAGAGAGAGGTACTGCCAGAGGAGATGGACGCGGTCGAATCCCGCCTCCCTCCACCAGGCCGCCTTCTCGGCCTTGCTGGCATAGTGGTGGACCTCCTCCTTCTCCCGCAGCCCCGATACGAAATCAGAGAGTTCAGGATCATCGATGAGCTCTCTCCTCGCCTCCATCAGCTCGGAGAACCAGCCGACCATATCCGACTCCTCCTCGGCGTACCCCTCCGCGGCGATGAGCCACCCTCCGGGCCTGAGAAGGTGGAAGCACGTTCCGATGGCGGCCCTGTAGCTCTCGAAGTCCAGGTGCTCCAGGACCAGGGTCGAGACGACGGCGTCGAACTCGCCGGAGCCGAGGCCCAAGCTCCACCCGTGGACGGAAATGTCCGCCACCTTTCCTCCAGTAACCGCAGAGGGCGAGATCCCATCGATCTTCGCCTTAGCTGCTTCCAACATCGTCGCAGAGCCGTCCAGGAGGAAGACCTTCGCCCCAGGCGACCTCCTCAGGATGGCGGCGGAGGCGTTCCCCGTCCCACAGCCGAGGTCCAGAACCTGGGGGGCGCGGCCCAGGAGCCTCTCGACGATCAGGGCCGTCGTCTCGATGGCGTTCTCGTACTCCGGGACGACCGTCGCCTGGTAGAGGTCGTAGGCGGCGGCGTGCCGGTCGTAGCAGTGGATGGTGGAGCCCTCGGTCATCTTTTTTGCGTCTTTATCGATCTGGGTTATTATAACCTATGCCTCCCAATCCAAAAAGACCGTATGGATAAATTGGAATATTTAAGGACCAGCAGGCCATCGAGCCGGAGAAATCCATGTGATATTCCCTACCTATCGGATGTATCTCTATCGTGCTCTAGTTCAAATTTCTCCGAAGGTAATCATATCTCTTTCGAGATCTTCTATCCCACAAAGAGCCGTCAAAAATGGGATCTACGGTGCAGATGGGTTTTCAAGAGATCAATCCCCAAAGGCGAGCTGCCGGGCGTACGCCCCTCGCTCCTGGTAGGCCCGACCGTCGGAGATTAAATCGTTCAGTTTATATAAATCCACCGGGCGGAGGACCACCCGACGCCTCCCGCTGCCGCCGACCGGATCCCTCACCTCGACCTCCGCCTCCTCCGCCCCGGGGGCGGTCGTCGGATAGAGGATCGCCGAACTTCCCCGGGCCCCTCATGGTCGCGCAGGCTGATTCAGAGTTGGGGGCATCAGGGACCAAAAAATCAAATAATAATTGGAGCACTGTAAAGGTTGATCTAAAATGAAGATGAAGGCTGTGATCACAGGTCCGATGGTGCAGGGGGTGGGCTACCGGGTGTTTTTGATGCACCAGGCCATCATCGAGGGGATTGAGAGGTTTTCTGCCCTGAACGTATCCGATAACGCTTTGGTCGTCCTGGCCGAGGCCGAAGAGGAGAAGATATCAAACCTCAAAGAGCTTCTCTTAACCCGTCGTCCAGAGCATGCTCAGGTCTCGGAGGTCAGGATCGAGGATTTCAAGGGGTTGGTGATGACCATTCAGGAGGCGACGGCCTTGAGCACAGTGGAGCAGATGGATAAGGCGATTCCCATCCTCATCAGCATGAACGGAAGGATGGAGAATATGGACGATAAGTTGGGGAGGATGGATGAGAAGATGGGGGGTATGGACGAGAAGATGGCTAGAATGGTCGAAAAACAGGAGGAGACCGTAGATGAGGTGCGGGGATTGAGAGTTGACCTGGGCACCATCCACGCCGAGCGGATGGAGAGGATGGAAAGGGATATCGCCGAGATAAAGGCGAAGATCGGCCTCTGATGAAGCGAGGCGAGATGAACAAGCCATCATGGCGTATCTGTTTTGTCTAATCTTGAAACGCGAAGATTTCGCGTCTAAGCTCCTAACTCAACCCTGCATCTTGTCCTCGATCCCCATGATGAGCGCTGTCAAAAACGAAGAAGGACGGCGTGAACGAGATTTCATCTCCTCAATCCCCGAAGGCGAGCCGCCGGGCGTACGCCTCCCGATCCCGGTAGGCCCGACCGTCGGAGATTAAATCATTCAGTTTATATAAATTCACCGGGCGGAGGACCACCCGGCCCCTCCCGCCGCCGCCGACCGGGTCTTTCACCTCGACCTCCGCCTCCTCCGCCTCGGGGGCGGTCGTAGGATATAGGATCGCTGACCTCCCGTCCCATTAGGCCATCGGTGATCTGGACATCCATCATCATAACTCTTTTATACATTATAAAAATACTCCATATATGAGCATAAATGAAAAAGATCGAACGATGCCAATTGAAGGATTTTAACGAGGGGGATATCGCTTTTATTGTCACGATCACCAAAGAGAATATGGCACCCTTAATTAAAGAAGCCTGGGGGCTCGATTGGGATAAGAGCTTTGAAGAACGATACGTAAAGGATCTACGTTCTTCGGGTGTTGTAAAAAAAATTTACAAGGGAGACAAACTCGTAGGATATTGTTGGTTCAGCGAACATGATAAAGATAACGAAGTGTTCATCAATTCCATTCAGCTTGGAAAAGATTATCAAGGGAAAGGGACGGGAGTCCAAGTTTTAAAATTGATAGAGCACATTGCTTTGAACCGCAATATGAAGTATCTAAGCCTAGCCGTCCAGGAAACAAACCTGAACGCTATTGGCGTATACCAACGGTTTGGATTTTGTGAAGTCTCCAGAGGGAACGGATCGATACTTATGCGCAAATTGATCGTTAGATCGTGATAACAACGCTATCGAATGACGAATAAACACAGGAAGTATGTTGAAAGCCCCGTCCGTCTCCGAAAAGAATAATGTGCCCCTACCCCACGATCCTCGCCACCCGCCCCACCTGGCCGTCGGCGAGCCGGACCTTGATCCCGTGGGGGTGGAAGGAGGAGTTGGTGAGGATCTCCTTCACCACCCCTTCGGTCAGCTTCCCCGTCCTCTGGTCGCGCTTGAGGACGATCTCGACCTTCATCCCCGGCTTTATGTCCTTTCGGTTCTTGCCGTCCATGCTCCTTCTGCTCCCTTTCGCCTCGGCTTCGGTCAGGCTTTGGTTCGGCTTCGCCCGCGCCGCCTTCCAGCGCCGCCGTGCTGCTCCGCTGCGGCTCCGTACGGCCCCAGGCTCACTCGATCTCCAGGAGGAGGAGGTCGAAGACGAGGGTCTTTCCCGCCAGGGGGTGGTTGGCGTCGAAGGTGACCGCCTCTTCGGTGACCTCGGAGACGGCTAGCTCAAACCTCTGGTCCCCCTTGGAGAACTCGATCCTCTGGCCGACCGCCGGGTCGAGGTCCGGCGGAAGCTCCTGCCGGGCGATTCTGACCAGAAGCTCTTCCTTCCGGGGGCCGTACCCCTTCTCCGGGGGGATGGTGACGGTCTTCGCCTCCCCGAGCTTCATCCCCACCACCGCCTCCTCGAAGCCCGGGATCACCGTACCCCGCCCGACGGTGAACTTCAGCGCGCCGTGGGTCTCAGAGCTGTCGAAGACCGTCCCGTCTTCGAAGCTCCCCTTGTAGTGGAGGCTCACCGAGTCCCCCTCCTTTGCCTGCCTCATCCTCTCATCTCCTCCATCTCCTCCGTCCCCTCATCCTTGCCATCTCTTCTGCTCCCCAGGATCTCCACCATCTCGACCTCGAAGAGGAGGGGCTTGCCCGCCAGGGGGTGGTTTGCGTCCAGGAAGACGGAGGACTCCGTCACCTCGGAGACCGCCACCTGGAGCATCCTCTCCCGGGACCCGCCGATCTGGAGGACCTGCCCCACCTCCGGCTCAAACTCCTGCGGGATGCACCTCCTCTCCACCTCCATCACCATCTCCTGGCGGCGGGGGCCGTACGCCTCCTCGGGGGGGATCTTCACCCTCTTCCTCTCGCCGGGGCTCATCCCCACCACTGCCGCCTCAAACCCCGGGATCACCATCCCGCCGCCGATGGTGAACTCCAGGGGCTCCTTTCCGGCGGAGGAGTCGAAGACCGTCCCGTCCTCGAGCCTCCCGACGTAATGGACCCGCACGGCGTCCCCGGCCTTTGCCCTCTCCATCTCCAAGTCTCCTGGAGGATGGTTTCAGATCCGATAGATATGTAGATGGCGGTTTATCCTCGAAATCGGGATGGCCTTCGGCCCGCAGCGTGCCGATGACGAAGCCTGGGGGGAGGGGAGCGGGCCGCCTCCGATGGAATGGGATGGAATGGTGGGAATGGGATGGAACGATTTGAGGCCGGGATGGAATGGGCGAAATGGGATAGAATGGGTGGAATGATTTTGAGGTCGGAATGGATTAGGGCGGGCCGCCTCAGGCGGCGTCGGCGGCGTAGTAGTACTCCCCCGACTCCCTCTGGGACCGGTCGAGCCTCGAGCCGGGCTTGTTCACCCGGGGGCGGCGGGTGTCCTCGTCCCTCCTGAAGGTGATCCCTATGCCCTTCAAAAACCGGTTCATCCCCTCCCTCATCTCGACGGGGGGGTGGGCGACGCCGTTTTTCCCCTGGACCCCCTCGAAGACCATCAGCTTCTCGGAGAGGAGGTCGATGAGGTATATGTCGTGGTCGACGACCAGGACCGACCGCTCGGAGCTCTCGGCAAACCGCCTCATCACCTTCGCCGCCATCATCCTCTGCTCGACGTCCAGGTGAGCCGACGGCTCGTCTAAAAGGTATAAGTCCGCCTCCCGGCTGAGGCATCCGACGATGGCGACCCGCTGAAGCTCCCCGCCGGAGAGCTCGTCCATCGGCTGCTCCAGGAGCTTCTCTATCCCCAAAGGCTTGACGAACTCCGACTGGTACCTGCTCGAGTCGAACTCCTTTGAGATCCTTCGGAGAAATCCCTCGACGGCCACGTCCGCCTCCGCCTTCAGGTACTGGGGCTTGTAGGAGACCTTCAGCTTGAGGTCGAGACCGCCGGCCGTCGGGACCTCCGCCCCCGCCAGGATCTTGATGTAGGTGGTCTTTCCGATACCGTTCGGCCCCAGGATGCCGACGACCTCCCCCCTCCTGATCTCGCCCCGCTCCGCCTCCAGGACGAACGAAGAGTACCTCTTGGTGAAGGAGCCGTACGCTGCCAAGATCGGAACGTCCTTCTCGGCCCGAGGGGCGTGGACCTCGAAGACGATCGGCTCCGACCGGATCCGGATGTTCTCCTCGGGGAGGTACCCCTTTATGTACTGGTTGATCCCGACCCTCACCCCCTTCGGCCGGGTTATGACGCCGTAGGCCCCCGGCGTCCCGTAGACGATGTGGACGTTCTCGGCCAGAAGGTCAAGGAGGCCCAGGTCGTGCTCCACCACCATCACCGCCTTCGTCTCCGCGAGATCCCCAATGGCCCGGGCGGCGTTGATCCTCTGGTATATGTCCAGGTACGGGCTGATCTCGTCGAAGAAGTAGACGTCGGCGTCCCGGGCGGCGCAGGCGACGATGGCGACCCGCTGGAGCTCCCCGCCGGAGAGCCCCGAGATCTCCCGGTCCATCAGCGGCAACAGGTTCATCCTCCCGGCGAGATCCGAGAGGGCGCCCCGCTCGTCGGTCCTCTCCAGGAGGGCGCGGACCGTCCCGGTGAAGCTCTTAGGTATCCTGTCGACGTACTGGGGCTTGTAGGCGGTCTTCACCCCCTTCTCGACGACCCTTCGGAGGTAGTCCCCGAGGGCCGAGCCGGAGGTGAGGTCGAGGACCTCCTCCCAGGAGGCTCCCCTCCCCAGGTTCGGGGCGAGGAGCCCCGAGAGGATGGCGACGGCGGTGCTCTTGCCGATCCCGTTCGGCCCGAGGAGCCCCGTCACCTTCCCGACGGCGGGGACGGGGAGGCCGTATAGGGCGAAGCCGTTCTTGCCGTAACGGTGGGTGGGGTTCTCCAGCTCGTCAGGGAGGTTTATGATCGAGATGGCCCCGAAGGGGCACTTCCGGACGCAGATCCCGCAGCCGACGCATAAGTTCTCGGTGATCACCGGCTTTCCGTCGGGGAAGGTGATCGTCTCGTCGCCGGTCCTCACCGGGGGGCAGAAGTACTCGCACTCCCGGATGCACTTCTTCGGCTGACACCGATCCCGATTGATTACAGCGATCCTCATCGGTCCCACCGGCCTAGTTGAGGAGGAGGGTCCATGTCACAAGCCAGAGATCGACGGCGATGAACTCGACGTAGAACCATTCCTTGGCCTTGAACTCATCGACGTTGATCTTCATGAAGGGGTATGTGAACCTCTGGATGTAGTAGGTGATGGCGATGACCAGGGTCATGACGAAGTACCAGGGGTAGGTCATCCCCACCGCCCCCTCCTCGGGGACGCCGGTCCCGAAGAGCTGGAGGCTCGCTAAACCGAAGATGACCCCCAGGACCGCCGGGTAGAGGGTCATGATTATCCCGTCGGACCGGGCCTTCCTCCGATCCGCCTTCCCCTTCTCCGGAAGGTTGGTCGTCTTCCCACCATCGTCTGACTCGCCGGAAGCTGCTTTCTGAGAGCTCTTGGACTTCTTCCTCTTCTTGGCCATGGGATCCTCCCTCCCCTGGGCAGCATCATATCATAATAGCGTTTTGGTCTGATGGGTCTTCCGTAGCCGCCGATCTCGGAGCCATGCCTAGGCAAAGTCCAAGTAGTATTGAGTCAAAAAGGTCCGGGATGTCACCGCTCGTCGTCGCAGACTCGTCGGTCTTCATATACGGGAAGGACCTTGATGGAGAGGTGATCACGGTTCCCGGGGTGGAGGAAGAGCTGAAGGACCTCCGTTCCCGGATGCGGCTGAAGATATCAGGAGCGAGGGTCGAGCCCCCCACCGCCGAGGCGCTGGAGGGGGCGAGGGCGGCCGCCGATAAGACCGGGGACTCCGCCGTCCTCTCCGAGGTCGACCTGGAGCTTCTGGCCAAGGCCATGGAACTATCCGCCCGGCTTGCCACCGACGACTACGCCCTTCAGAACGCCGCCCTTCACCTGGGCCTCCAGGTCGAGCCGATCGCCCAGCCCCGGATCCGGAGGATAGTGAAGCGGACCAGGAGGTGCCCGGGATGCGGCAGGCCCATGGAGGGCGAGGAGTGTCCCGTCTGCGGCACCCCGGCTAAGAAGAGAAGAGGGGGTAAATTATGAAAAATATAGATAGTTTGATTGCAAAGACCGCCGAGCTGAAGGCGGAGGGATTGGTGGAGGGACAGATCGCCGAGGAGCTGAACGTATCTCGGGAGACGGTCACCTGGCTTCTCACCCACGGCGAGAAGAGGTCGGGGGTCCAGGGACCAAAGGACGTCTCCGTCGACTGGAGCGCCATCGGCAGGAGCTCCATACGACTCCGGCACGTCTCTCAGGCCCTGACCGACATGATCCTCGACAGCCTGGACTCTGCCGACGCCGACGTCAACGTCGTCGTCGGGATCGCCTTGAGCGGCGTCCCCCTGGCCAGCATGGTCGCCGAGGAGCTGGAAGTGGAGCTCGCCGTCTACACTCCCACCAAGCAGAGGTGGTCCCAGGAGACGGGTGAGAAGGAGCTCTCGGGGACCTTCAGCTCCAACTTCGCCGATGTCGTCGACGCCGAGTGCGTCATCATCGATGACGTCATCACCTCCGGCAGGACCCTGGAAGAGGCGGTGGAGGAGCTGAACGACCACGGCGCCTCGACCAACGCCATCGGAGTCCTCCTCGACAAGAAGGGCGTCGACGAGATCCGGGGAGTTCCCGTATCATCCCTCCTCCAGATCATCAGGGTGAACTGAGGGGCTCAGGCCCGGCCAGGGCCGGGCCTGGGTGTAGATCCCTTTAGAGGATCCCGGAAAGCCTAGATCCTGCACCCTAAAAATTTATATGCGCATCCGACCTATTGCAACCAGGAGGATTGACATGAGTCTGAGAATTTCCCTTCTCGCCCCCCTGGGGGCCGTTCTGCTGATCTTCGTCCTGGCCATGCCGGCCTTCGGAGAGGCAGGCGGATCGGCGGCCGAGGCTTCGAGCTTCGGAGCCTTCGCCTACCGGGCCCTAGACCCCATCGAGCTGGGCAAAGAGGCGAAGCCCCTGTACCAGGTTGACGCCTACTTCCGTCTCAAGGAGACGAGAGAGATAGCCGCCCGCGAACGGGGGACCTTCATCGTCCCGTCGGAGACGGGCCGGGAGCCGAACGTCCTCAGCAGAGTGGCGAAGCCCCTCTACGACGTCGCCTCCTACTTCAGAATAAAGGAGGTCCGGGAGATCGCCGCCCGCCGGAAGGCGGCCTTCACCGTCCCTTCGGAGACCGGCCAGGAGCCGACGGAGCTCGGCAGAGATCGAAAGCCCGTCATCCAGGTGGACGCTTACTTGAGGCTGAAGGACCTTCAGGAGATCGGCTCCCAGGAGAATAAGGGGGTTCTGATCCCCTCGAAGGTCAGGGCCTGACGGAGCTGCCGCCTAAGATCGTATTCTGAGGCGGCAACCTGCCGGCCTCAGAGATATTTCAGAATTTTGTTTGCGAGGGTGTTCTTGGGGTAGGCTCCCACCATCTGGTCAATAAGCTCGCCGTTCTTGAATACTAGCAACGTCGGTATCGCCATGATCCCGTACTTGGTGGAGGTCTTCATGTTCTCATCGACGTTCAATTTGCCGAAGACGACCTTTCCTGCCATCTCCTTTGCCAGGTCGTCGATGACCGGCCCGACCATCCTGCAGGGTCCGCACCACTCCGCCCAGCAGTCCACGATGACGAGAGGATATCTGGCGACCACGTCGTCGACGGTGCCGTCCGTCACCTTGACGGGGCTGTTGGGATAGTCCACCTTTGGTTCGTTTGCCATCTTTTTCATCTCCTCGAGCTTCTTTCTCCGTATCCTTTCAAGCTCCTCGTCCAAGATCACACCTCTCTTTTGCCTCCAGAATCAGAGACTTGAAGTGGTCCAGATCCACCGACATCTTCTCGTAGGGGCGGAGGGTGAAATCGAGAAATTCTATCAGGCCATCCTCGTAATCTTGGGCGTTGCCGAGGGTGTCGAGGAATATCGCCCCCTTGAAGGGGGCTAGCTGGAAGCGGGCCTCCTCCTGGCTCCAGCTCATCCGCTCGAACATATCCCTCCAGCTCTTGACCCACCCCGGCGATAGGTAAAAGTAAAGCCCCCTATCTGCAATCTCCTCTACCCTCTTTCTGGTTATGAAGGCGTCGATGCAGTTCTGACACCGCAGAAGGGCGGCGTTGTATGGGGCCAGGATCTCAGAGATCCGAGGGTGGCATTCGCCGAAGGCGACGATGATGCCGTCGTGGTCTTTGCAGCTCTCCAGCTCCTCCTTCAAGGCCCCGGCCAGGTCGTCGAAGTCGACGTGAAGCCCCGCCTCAAGGTAGCAAGCCTCGAAAGGGAAGTCGAGCTGGCCTGCTATCTTCTCGATCTCATCTCTGAATACGCCGCAGGCGATGATCGCATACATGGACAACCTCATCGTCGTCGGGATCTTATATATCGCTTATCCGAAGGGGAGGCTCACAGGAACGGGAGCCGCATCCCGAGATCCCTTGCCAGGGCCCTCTGGCTTACCCTCGTCGCCGTAGCCACGTCCTGGATGGCGAGGCCAGTGGAGTCGAAGACCGTCACCTCTTCGTCGTTCATCCTGCCCGGGACCATTCCCGCCACCACCTCGCCGATGGTGGCGTATATGTCCCCTGGATGGAGGAGCCCCTCCGCCAGGGGGACGTTCACCTCCCCGGAGTGGGAGGCCTGGACGATGTCGTCGACCACCACCTTCGACCTTTTGAGGATCGCCGGGTCGAGCTCCTCTTTGCCGGCGGCATCGGCCCCGATGGCGTTTATGTGGGTCCCGTCAGAGATCCACTCGTCCCTCACCAGGGGCTTTCGCGACGGCGTGGTGGTGACGAGGATATCGGCGTCGCAGACGTCCCTGATATCCGATGAGATGACGTACTCAGCTTCCAGAAAGCTCTTCGCCCAACCTTCCAGGGCCCTGCACCGGTCGATGGAGACGTCGGCGATCGATACCGCCTCTATATTGAAGGTCTTCGCGAGCCCCAAAAGCTGGGTCCTCCCCTGGGCTCCGGCTCCGATGATCCCCACCCTCTTGGAGCCCCTCCTCGCGAGGTATTTGGCAGCGACCGCTCCGGCCGCGCCGGTCCTCATGTTGGTGAGGTGGGTCCCCCCCATGAGGGCGATGGGGGCTCCGGTCTTCGGCGAGTTGAGGATCACCACCGCCATCACCGTGGGGAGGCCAGCTCCAGGATTATCCGGATGGACGTTCACCACCTTGACCCCCGTCGCATCCATCCCCTCCAGGTACGCCGGCATCGTCCGGAGGTCGCCGTGGTGCTTTCGGTAGTAGAGGTAGGCCTTGGGGGGCATCTGGGCCGTTCCCTTGCCGTGTTCTCGGAAGGCCTCCTCCACCGCCACGATCGCCTCCTCCATAGTCAAGAGCGAACTAACCTCTTCCTCTGATAGCCACAAAATATCCAAACCGCTCTCCTCCAGACCGTTCGGCTTCTCTCATATCCTATCGTCCCCAGATGGAAAAGGCTATCCCCTTGATCGATCGAAGCTCCTGGAGATGGAGCGGTACGACGTCGCCGTCATCGGAGCCGGCCCCGCCGGATCGATGGCGGCGAAGAAGGCGGTCGAGGCTGGCGCCGAGGTCGTCATCTTTGAGGAGCACCCCCGGGCGGGATGGCCGGTCCAGTGCGCCGGGCTCCTCGGGGTGCGGGCGATGGAGGAGGCGGAGCTGGCCGTCGGCCACCGCGCCATCAGGCCCGTCCGGGGGGCGAAGGTCGTATCCCCCGGGGGAGTTCAGCTCACCTTCCGGGCCCCTGAGACGAAGGCCTGGGTCGTCGACCGCAGAATCTTCGATCGGGCGCTCCTGGCGGAGGCGGCGAGATCCGGGGCCGATGTGATGATGGCCTCCCCTGTGACGGGCCTTGTTAGGGGCGGCGGACGAAGCGTCCTCAAAGTCGGCCGCGGCTCTGACCAGAGGGAGATTGAGGCGAAGGTCGTCGTATCCGCCGAGGGGGTGGGGGCCCGGATCGCGAGAGGGGCAGGGATAGGGCCGCCCCGACAAATTCTCTCCTCCGCCCAGGTGGAGGTTCCTATCGAGTTCGAGGACCCCGAGAGGGTGGAGGTCTTCCTAGGGAGCGCCGTCGCCCCAGGCTTCTTCGCCTGGGCGATCCCCGCATCGGAGGGGGGTGGAAGGGTGGGGCTCTCCTGCCGAAATAACGCCTGCACATATCTGAAACGCCTCCTAAAAAGCCCCCCCATCCGTTCCAGAATCAAAGGAGGCCCCCTCCACCTCGCCGTCGGGGGGCTACCCCTGGGTCCCCCCGCCTCGACGGTGGCCGACGGGATCATCGCCGTCGGCGATGCCGCGGGGCAGGTGAAGCCCACCAGCGGCGGCGGGATCTATCCCGGCCTCGTCAGCGCCAAGATCGCCGGTGATGTGGCAGCAGCCGCTGCCCTGGCGGAGGACGCCTCCGCCGCGAGGCTCTCTGAGTACGATAGGAGGTGGAGGGCGGCCCTCGGCCGGGAGCTCCGCCTCGGGATGGCCGTCCACCGCCTGAGGGCGGGGATGGCCGACCCTGAGCTCGACGGCCTGATCCGCCATCTATTGGACCGGGAGGACCTCCTGAGGATCCTCGAGGAGGTGGGGGACGTCGATCGGCCGAGCAGGGCGATCAAAGAGGTCGGCCTTAGGATGGGGTTATCGGAGCTGAGGATGATGGGGACACTGTTGAGGGTTTTCCTCCGTGGAGATCTCTGAATCATCGGAACAGAAAAGGACCATCCCTCCGGCCTGAATCGGTCCGGCTCACCTCAGGTCCACCTCGATTCGGCTCGACCCGTCCTCCTCCTCGACGACGAGGATCGTGTTGTCGAACTGTCCCTGGACCTCCCCGATGTGACTGATGGCGAAGATCTGAGGGAACCTGTCGTCGAGGCTCCGGAGCATGTTGATCATGCTCTCCCGGTGCTCCACGTCCTGGCTCCCAAATATCTCGTCCAGTATGAGGAAGGAGTAGCCGGGGCCATTCTGTGAAAACCTCATCAGCCGCTCACTGATGGCTACCCGGACGGAGACGGCGATCATGTCGATCTCGCCTCCGGAGTATCGGGATATGGGGTAGAACTCTCCCTCGTCCTCGACGAGGATGTTGAACTCCTCGTCGATGCTGATCCTTCCGTACTTTCCCGTCACCTCCTGAAGGATCCGGCCAGCGCTCTCGGCGATCTCCCTCCTCATCCTCACCAGGATCGCATCCATGAACCGGTTGGCAAGGCTCCTGGTCGTCTCGACGACCTGGACCCGCCTCCTCATGGCGGCCCCCCTCTCCTCCAGCTCCCTCTTCCTCGCGGCCTCGGCCCTGAGCCGTTCGAGGTTCCCCTCGGCGAGGCCGAGGCGGACCGTCTGGTCCGACGCCTTCTTCCGGGCCGCCTCCAGCTGGAGGGAGGCCTCTTCCAGGGCGGCCTTCGCCTCGCCTAACGCCTCCTCGGAGAAGGCGAGGTCGATGAGATTCTTCTCGGCGCGCTCGACCTCGCCCCAGAGCCGGTTGGCCGCCGTCTCCGCCTCCTCCCGGTGGCGCCTCACCTCCCCCTCGGCGGCCAGGGCGAGCCTGATCTCGTTTGCCGCCGTCTCGGCCTTCGCCAGGGACCTCGCCTCCACCAGGAGGCGATCGTGCTCGGCTGGATCGAAGCCGAGCTCTTCGATCTCCCCCTCGACCTCCTTCAGATGATCTCGAAGCCATCCGACCTCCGATCTCAGCCCCTCAGCCGCCTCCTCGGCGGCCGGGATCTCCCGGACGCGCCCCTCCAGGGACGAAAACCTCCTGTGATCCTCCCTCCGGGAGGCGATCGTCTCCCGCAACCTCAGCCTCTCCCCATCGCTGTAGCCGAGGGTGGCGATCTCTTCGTCCAGGGAGGCGATCCTGGCGAGAGACCTCGCCAGGGCGGACCTCATCTCCGCCTCCTCCGACCTCTTCTTCGGTAGGTCCTCGATCCGGACGGAGAGCTGTCGGTGCTCCTCGACGAGGGGGAGGAGGGAGGAGGCCTTCGCCGCGAGGATGGAAAGCCGAGGGGGGTCGTAGTCGACGGGGCCGATGGCTCGTATCTCCCCCTCGATCTCCTCCGCCTCCGTCGAAAGCTCATGGCCCCGGGCGGCCAGGCTCCTCATCTCGGCCAGAAGCTCTCCACGCCTAGCCTTCTGCTCTGCGATCTGGGAAAGCTCCCTCCTGATCTCCTCCTTCTCCCTCCTCCCCTCGTCGATCCGGGCGAGGGCTTTCCCCCTCCTCTCCTCGAGGGCGGCGATCCTATCCGCCGCCCCGGCGGCAACGGTCCTGTACTTATAAAGAAGGAGGGGCCTCTGCTCCGCCAGGGGCCTCTCGCAGGTGGGGCAGAGGCTCTCCTCCCCGAGGGCCTCGATCCTCGACCTCTGGGCCTCCGCATCCCGAAGCTCTCGCCTCGCCACCTCCAGGCCGAGGTTGAGGTCCGCCAGCTCCTCCTCCGCCCCGGCCAGGAGGCGAATGATCTCCCCCTCCCTTGTGAGGAGGACCGCCTCTCCCACCACCCGGTCATCGATGTCCGAGATCGCCCCCTCGATCTCCTCCACCTCCGCCTCCACCCGTTCTGCCCGATACCGGGCGGTTCCGGCCCTCTCCCGGAGGCCGACGAGGAGCCGGTCCTTCTCCGCCTCTCTCTCCTGCCGGCGGATCTCCTCCTGGAGGGTCTGGAAGATATCGACGGATGGGGTGATCTCGGCGATCCGGAGCTTCGCTGCCGTTAGGCCCCTGATCTCCTCCTCGACCCTGGCGAGGTTCTCCTCCGCCCCCTCCTTCCGAGCCCTCTCCCTCCCAACGAGGGATGCGAGCTCCTGGAAGCGATCCCTCTTCGACTCCATCCCCTCCAGCTCCGATAGGAGCCGCCGGTACTCCTCCTCAAAAGGTCGGATCGCCTCCAGCTCCAGGACCTCATCCCGGAGCCTTGCGAGCCTCGCCTCCGCCTCTGAGAGGAGGCGACCCCGGCCCTCCAGGTCAGCTCTGACCCCGGCCCTCCTCTCGACGAGGAGGTGGTGGCGAGGCCTCTTCGTCTCCATCGCCTCCAGGCGGAACCGGAGGTCGCGGAGCTTATTGAGCTTAGTTTCCAGCTCGAAGAGCTGCCACCTGCCCTCCTCGATCTCGGCTAGCCTCCCATCGTCCACGGCGATCGACCTCTCCATTGAGGCTAGGTCGGCTCGGAGCCGCTCCAAATCCGCGGCGAGGGCTTCTCGGGACCGCTTCCGCTCCGCCTCTCTCTCCAGTCGCCGACGGCACCCCTCGACGGTGGAGGCGATCTTCGCTTCAAGGCACCTCGCCTCGGCCAAAACCTCCCTCGCCGAGGAGACCATCCTCTCCCCATCTTCGATGGAGCCGTCTACGTCGCCGATCTCATCTAGGGCTCCCTCGACCCGTCCGACCTCCCCCTCCGCCTCCCTCAGGTCGGACCTGATCATCTCCATCGCCCTATTCCGGACCTCATCGAGCCCCAGAAGGGTGAGGAGGTACTCCCGCTTCTCGGAGCCCCGATCTCTTATCAGGTTGTCCAGGTCCTTCTGCCGCGCATAGAAGGTCTTCATGAAGTCTGAGAAGCTTATCCGGAGGATCTCCTCGAGGCGGGCGTCCACCTCCCTCGTCCCGGTGGCGACGAGTTCTCCATCGATCCGGAGCCGCGCCTCCGGCGACATATTCTTGCCCCTCATCGCCCGGAGGATCGTCATCTCTTTGCCGTCGTGTTGGAGGGAGAGGCTCACCTCCAGGTCCTCCCCCTCGGAAGCCCGGGAGTTCTTGATGAAGTCGCGCCTGACCGTCGAGGCCCTGCTCCCGTAGAGGGCCCAGGCGATCGCCTCGACGATGGTGCTCTTTCCCGAGCCGTTCCCTCCGAGGATGCCGGTGAGGCCGTCCTGGAACTCGACCGTCACAATGCCCCGGTACTTTTTGAAGTTCTTCATCAATAGGCTATTGAGGCGCATCGAACCTCTCCGTCCTCCTCCTCTCCGATATCTGGGCCATTAGGTTGGTCCCGTAGCCCAGGACCTCCTCTCTTATCGCCGCGGGGATGGAGCCATCGGCCGCCTCTTCCTGGATGAACTTTCTAAATTCCTGGGGCAGATCCTCCGCGGCCATCGGTTCCGTCTCTTGGTGGGAGGGCTCGTCGCTGAACTCCGGGAGGATCTCGATATGGAGGGCCTCAGCCCTAAGCTCGCCGACCATCCGCCGGCTGAGGGACCTGTACGCCTCCCTCGAGAGGGCCGTGAGGCGCAGCCGCACGATCTTCTCCTTTATCCCCCGACGGCCGCAGACGGCGGCGATCTCCTCCTCCACCTCCCGGGAGGCTAGTCCGCCGCAGTCGATCGGGTCGAGGTCGAGCATGTATCTATCCTGGATGGGGATCTGCTCCACCCTCCCGGATTCGAGGTCGACGAGGAGGATCCCCTTCTCGTCGCCGGCCTCGCTGAACCTGAAGTACTCGACGGAGCCGCTGTACCAGCCGTTCTTCGCCACCTGGGCCTGGCCGTGGTAGTGGCCGAGGGCGACGTAGGAGAGGTCCCCCTTCAGGAAGCTCTCTTTAAGCTCGTGTTCGCCGACGGTCCGAAGCCTCCGGTCCCAGAGCGCCTCCACCAGGCCGTGCATCACCAGGACGTCCCTTCCTCCCGACATCTCCGCCCGGAACTCCTGCATCTTTCTAAACTCCTCCATGTAGTCCTCGGGGCCGAGACAGAAGGGGATGCAGTGGAAGTGGTGGTCTCCGACCTCGAAGCATTCGTGCCGGTATCGGTGGGCGATCTGGACGCCTTCCATCCCTTCAAAGAGGCTGAAGGGGGAGAGGGAGGCGTAGCTCTTGGGAGCGTCGTGGTTTCCGCTGATGATGACCACAGGGATCCCCGCATCCACCAGCTTCTCCAGGTTCTGCTGGAGGACGTAGAGGGGCCTGATCCGAGGTCGGACGTGGTGGAAGACGTCCCCGGCGTGGACGACGGCGTCGGGCGAAAGGTCGATGATCGTCTCTACCGCTTTGGCGAAGCCCTGGTAAATCTTCTCCTCCCGGAGGTTTCTCCCCCACCTATCGACCCGGCCGTAGGCGGAGAAGCCGAGGTGGGAGTCTGCCATGTGGACGATCTTCATGAACTTCCCCCAAAGCTAATCAGGGGGAGGGTTGAATCCCCCGATCCTCCCCCTCGTCTCAGCCGACCCATCTCGGTTGAGCCGATCCAGGTACTTTTCGTACAGATGGATGCTGGCGGGGACGGGGAAGGGGATCTTCAGGGTGCTGACGATCGCCTCCCCCTTCTCCAGGGTCTGGATCTCGACGTCCAAAGTCGAGAGGTCTTGCTTCGCCGACTCCTCCAGGCGGGTCCGGTCGTTTCGGTCGGCGAGGCCGAGGATGACGAGGGTGTTGAACTGGGAGAGGAGCTGCTTATCTATCAGCTTCGGCTGCTGGGTTACGGCGCATAGGCCCACCCCAAACTTTCGGCCCTCCCGGGCGATCGACTCGAACCGGGCGAGGCTCCCCTCGCCTCCGCCGAGGACCCGCTGAGCCTCCTCCACCGTTATCAGGCAGCTTCTCCCCTTCGCCCCCTCGGCGCTCTCTCTCTTGTACCTGTCTAGGATTGACCGGGATAATAGAGAGAGGAGAAATAGCTCCGACCTCTCTCCGAGGGTGGGGATGTCCACCAGGACGACCTTTCCTGCCAGGAGGTTGGATATTATGCCCGGGACGCTGGAGGTGAGGTCCGAGATGTACCGGTTCTTGTCCAGGATCGTCTTTATCGTCCGGCTGATCCTGCCTACCGTCTTCTCGTGGAAGCCCTCGGAGACCATCCTGGAGGCCCCCTCGGGGGTTATGATATCCTCGAGCCAGGCCTCCTCGTAGAAGACCCTTGATACCGCCTCCAACGCCTCCCTCTGGGCAGGGGTCCAGTCGTAGAGGACCTCGATGTCCTGGGGGAGGATCTCGCTCCTCTTCACCGTCAGCTGCGATACGAGGGGGTCATTGAGGTGGCCGGGGTCGGTGGAGTAGCAGACGATCCCACTCCTGTACCTGTCCAGGTGGAGGAGCCCCTTCGTCCCCTTCTTGCCGAAGATGTACTCGCCGTGGGGGTCGACGATCAATAGGCCGAACTTCGACCTCTTCGAGGAGGCATTCTTCATACAGGAGGCGGCGAAGACCTTCATGAAGTTCGATTTGCCCATGCCGGTCGTGGCGAAGACCCCCATGTGGTGGTCCATCGCCTCGCTATGAAGGGCGACGGGGATCTCCCTAACCTCCCGGCTCCCGTTCCTGAGCCTTCCCACCTCGATATCCCCCATCACCTCCGCGAGGAACCGAAACTCCTCCTTCTCCGCCTTGGTCACGGGGGAGAACTTGGCGGGGATCGTCCTCGACTTTCGAAACCGCTCCCTTCCACCATCCTCCTTCGTTATGCAGCCGAGGGGCTCTGCCACCACCCGGTGGAATATGTGATCGGGGTCGTAGAAGCCGTCGCCCCGGATCACCGTGTCCCAATTTCCGTCGTAGTTGGAATCGTGCCTGATGTCGGTTATCCTGGCGAGAAAGGTGGCGTCCATCTCGTCCCTAAGGTCGTGGATCGAGACGATCTCCCCCAGCTCCACCCACTCTCCACTCGGGACGATGAAGTGGTACTCCCTCACATCTTTAGAGATTATCTTGTGGTAGGGGCTTGAATTGTCGTCGTTCTTCGTAGTCTGATACTTTTTTTCGACTTTGCCTTCTCCATCCGACGATGTTGTCGCCATTCCAGATTCCCCTCCCCATCTCTCGTCTGATAGATCTGCCATCTCTACCTCCTGGATAGTCCGTCCAGAACCTCGTGATAGTCGAGGGCGCTGCGGATCTCCGTCTCGTTCAACCCCTCCGCCCGGAGACCCTCGAATAGGGAGAGCCGCGTGAAGTTCCTCTCCTGGACCGGGATCTTCAGGTCCTGGTGGGCCCTGAAGAGGGCGTGGGGATATCCCAAGCTCTCTGAGGACCGGGCGTACATCGCCGCCCTGCCCAGGGCCTCGTCGATCTCTTCTGCGACGCTGTCGGGGGCATCGACCCTGAAGGCGTGGGTTGCCCGCGGGTGAAACTTCGCCACGTAAGTCCTTCCCCGCCAGGGATCCTCACGAATCGCTCTTTTGCCGCTCACCTGGACCCTCCACGGCTTGTCCGGGACCGCCAGGCTCCCGATGCGGTCTGTGGACTTCACGAGAGGCCTTGAGATCCCGCGCCCCCAGGAGAGCTTGCTCGACTTGCTGACGGCCAGGAGGTCGACCCTCCTTCCCTCGGCCTCCTCGAATATTTGGTTTAAGACCTCTCGATAGTAGGGGTCGCTCCAGAGGGAGAAGCCCCCATCGTAGAGGACGAGGTCTCCGGCCTCGGCCTCCGAGACGGCCTCGGATAAGGCGACGTGCTCCTGGAGGTCTCTATAAAAGGTCGATATCCTCTCCAGCTCCTCCTCAGTCTTCAGCTCGAAGGAGTCCTCGAGGCCGAAGATCCCCCGGCGAAACCGGTCGAACTGCTGGCGGTAACTCTCCCGATCGGCGGTGAAGAGGTCGTCGTAGACGGTGACGGTCTTCTGCCATTTGGTGCCCTGGTAGACGACGTATCCGGCCCTGATCCTGTTCAGGGTGACGTTCCCGAGGTCGAAGACTACGACGTTGGACCCGTCGATGGCGAAGATCCGGCCGCCGAACTCTCGGGGGACGATCTCGCAAAAGTCGCTTTCGCGGATACCCGTCTCCGCCTCAAACTCGTTGGGGTCGACGGGGGCCAAGTACTCCCTCATGACGCGGGCTGCCTCGGCGAGCTTCTCCCTCTCGATCATCGATATTTGTTTGACGTCGATGTATATACCGATTTTGAGAGTGGCGGGCAAGTAACCCCGGCTAAATAGGGAAGAGTTCCTCCCCTACCCCCAAATGTCCCCCGACTCCATAAACCTAAAAAGCTCGTAAGCCAAAATAGGAGTGGAGAGGTAGATTACGATGGCAGAGAAGAACCTTATCGCCTGGAGCGTTGACGCCGGAGATTACCCCGCGTCGGGAGAGATCGACGAGAAGCTGAAGTTCCTCCTCCGGTACGCCGTCTTGGCACCCTCGGGGCCGAACAACCAGCCCTGGAAGCTCGCTGTAAACGGGAACAAGGTGGCGGTGATGGCCGACTTCAGCCGGACCCTTCCTGACGTCGAGCCGACGAACAGGACGACCTACATGAGCCTGGGGTGCCTCCTCACAAATCTGCTTTTGGCCGCAGAGCACTTCGATCTCGGCTACCAGGTCGAGCGCTTCCCCGACGGGATCGACGCCGAGACGATTGCCGTCGTGAAGTTCCAGGAGGATGGAGGAGCATCGCCGAAGTTTCCGCCATACCTCTTCCCCGAGATTACAGAAAGGCACACCAACCGCGGCGCCTACGACGAACGGCCGATAAAGGCCGATAAGATCGAGGCGATGAAAGAGGCCGTCGGAGACGGGGGCTTCCGCCTCGACGTCCTCACCGACCCCGCGGAGAGGGCGGCGATGGCCGAGGTCCTGGGGGAGTCCCACAGGATCCAGCTCGGGAACAAGGCCTTCCGAAAGGACCTCGCCCGGTGGATCAGGAGAAACGACGAGGACGCCTGGGACGGCCTTCCCGGCTACGCCTTCGGCTACTCGGACTTCGAGTCCTACTTCGGCAAGTTCGTCTTCGGGACCTTCGACACCTCGGCGTCCAGGGCCCGAAAGGAGATGGCCCTGATGAAGGCCTCGCCGGCCGTCGGGGTCCTCTCCACCGACGCCGAGGACAAACGGATCTGGGTCGAGGCGGGGATGCGGTTTGAAAAGCTCTTTTTGACCGCCACGAAGCTGGGCGTCAGGTTCGACCTCTTCAGCCAGCCGGTGGCGATCGCGGAGCTCAGAGAGAGGATGACGGAGATCCTTTGCGTCGACTATCCCCAGATCCTCATCCGGATGGGGTACGCGCCTCCCGCCAAGCACACCCCCCGGAGGACGGCGGAGATGGTCCTCGCCGGGATGTGACCAGCCCTGATGAGGGGCAGGGGGGCGATGCGACGGTTCTTTGGAAGAGGCATCCCTCCCAGGGGGAGCCGGAGCCTGGGGGTGGGGAGGGCAGAAGGGGAATATCATAAGGCGGCGACAAGCCCCTCGATCCATCCATCATCCCTATTGCGGAACCGCTCGTTACTGCCGAGGCGGAGCCGCTCCATCTCCGCCATGCTGGTGGTGGAGACGACCCTTCCTCCGAGCTCTTCGAAGAGGGCCGATAGCTCTCCCCAGGTGTAGCAGGTGATCCTTCCCGCCCCCGCCTCCTCTCGGATCAGGGAGAAGATCCGCTGGGGGATCTCCCTCCTCCCCCACCTCACCTCGGGGCAGGGGACGAGGTACTCGAGGATGAGCCGGTTCCTCCCACCGGACCGAAAACCTGAGACGATCCCCGCCAGATCCTCCTTCGAAAGGTAGTAGCTGATCCCCTCCATGACGACGATCGCCGGAGCATCCGGGTCGAACCCCTCCAGAGCGAGCCTCTCGGCGAGATCGGCTCCGGAGACGTCCGCCTCCAGGCACTTCAGCATCCCCGCCCCCGGCGGGAGGAGGCGGCTGTATAGGCGGGCCTTCTCCTCCATCCCCGCCATGTCCACCTCGAAGACCCCGGTGATTCTGGATCCGTCCTCGACGAGGAGCTCGAGGGCCAGCGGCGACTTTCCCGAGGCGAGGATGACGATCTGGACCGGACCCTCTGACCCGGCGATGAGCCTTTTCGCGATGCTTTTTATGAAATGCTTTCTGTTGAGGATCACCTCGCCGTACCAGTCGCAGATGGCGTTGCACCTTCTGAGGAGCCCTTCGCCGGAGGAGAGGTCCAGCATCTTCAAAAACTCCCGGACCTGCGCCCCCGCCCCGGCGTAGAGGGGGAGGGACCAGAGGGTCACCAGGCTGGCGGTGGGGTGGAGCTTCAGCATGGCCGGGGTCTCGATCTGATGGTTTCTGGACATATTTCTCAAGTTTGCTCATGGCGGTCGGGGCTTCCCCGATCCCGCGCCCTCGAGATCGCAAGCCCACCGCCATACAGGGCCATCTCCCGGGTCGATAACCTCGCCGATGAGCCTCATCCCGGCCTTTTCGAGGATCCTCGTCGATCCGCTCCTCTCGGGGAGGGTGTGGGCCAGGATCCTCCCGACCTTTCGGGACGACTCTGCCATCTCGATCAGCTGGAGGGCCATCGCCGTTCCGTACCCCTTTCCCTCGAAGGGGGGAAGGTGAAGTAGGCGATCTCGATCGAGCCGTCCTCCGCCAGCCTCGCCTTGAAGGCGCATGTGCCGACGACCTTCGCCGTGAGGGGATCGATGGCTAAGTAGCCCCCCCACGGCCGATCCCTCGGGTCGGCCTCGACCATCGCCAGAGTTTGGGCGATCACCACTCCTGCTACCTCGGAGTTCTCGCCCAAGCTCACCCTGAAATGCGCCTCAAACTCCCCGGCACACCGTTCCATTAAAGCAGCCATCTGATGGTCAATTTCGAGGAGCTTCACCTGAACTTTCCTTCCTCCATCCATAGAGCCTCCCTCAAGATCTCGCCAGAAAGACCGTCATCAATGTCATCTCTACTTCTATCCAGCCAAAAACCCTCCCCTTCAAGGAGGGCTCTTCCAAAAGAGCTCCCCGGTGGAAGTTGGTCGATCCAGCTTTCAGCTCAATCCCCAGGGCCGATAAGATTGGCATCTTCGGAAAAGGTTATTATCGGAGACGGTTCATAAACATAGGTGGTGGAAAAATGTACCTGAGCATAAGGCGCTACAAGACCGACGAGGAGCGGGTCGGCGAGGTGATGAGGCTTGTGGAGGACAGGTTTCTGCCTAGAGTCCGGGAGATCCCCGGCTTCATCAAGTACTACGGCGTGGACTGCGGGGACGGCCTCGTAGCCTTCATAAACTTCTTCGAGGAGGAGGCCGGAGCCGAGCGGTCGAACGAGATCGCCTCGGAGTGGGTGAAGGAGAACCTCTCCAACTACTTCCCCCTCCCCGCCGACATCACCGCCGGAAGGGTGATGGTGAGGGGCGAGAAGTAGGGCTGGAAGAGCTAGAAAGATCGGATTCGGTCCACCTCTGATCAGGTCAGTGCAGTCTGAGGTGGCCGAGGCCTTCCGAGCAGATTTGTGCTGGATGGGGTGGCGATGAGCACAACTCAGATCAAGACCCTGCCCTTCGGCAAGACCGGCCGCAATGTCACCGCAGTCGGCCTCGGCGGCGAGGGGGTTCTTCGGACCTGCGGCGAGGAGGCGAGGGCGGCTGCCGTGATTGAGGAGGCCGCAGCCTCGGGGATCGGCTACTTCGATACCGCTCCCGCCTACTCGGGGAGCGAGGGCTACTACGGCGCATTCTGGCGATCTCATCCCGAGCGTCGGGGCCGGATCTTTCAGACGAGCAAGTCGGCGGCCCGGACCGCTGGCGGCGCCAGGGCCGACCTGGACCGGACCCTCGGCACCCTCGGCCTCGATCACATCGACCTATGGCAGATCCACGACGTCAGGACCCGCCAGGACCTCAGGGAGATCGAGGGGCCGGGCGGGGCCCTAGAGGCCTTCACCGAGGCGAAGGAGGTCGGAAGGACAGAGCTCATCGGCGTGACGGGCCACCACGACCCCTCGATCATCACGTATGCCGTCGAAAACTGGCCCGTAGACTCGATCCTCATCCCGGCAAACCCGCTGGAGGGGGTGATCGGCGGGTTTCTCGACGGAACCCTCGCGGCGGCGAAGGAGCGGGGGATCGCCGTCATCGGGATGAAGGTCCTGGGTGGCTCCCACTACCTGAACCCCAAAGCCGGGATCGGCCCCGAGCTGCTCCTCCGGTATGCTTTAACTCAGGATGTATCCCTCATCATCGTCGGCTGCTCGACCTCCGAGGAGGTCCGGCTCCTCGCCCAGATGGGGCGGGAAGCTGAGCCTTTGTCCAGTGAAGAGGAGGAGAAGCTGCTCGCCCTCTTCCGGCCGTACGCGAGGAGGCTCGCATTCTATCGGGGCGTGTTGTAAGCCTATGGGCAATGCGCCTGGTACTTATGCTATTTGTTTTAGATTGTATAACTCATTAAATCTTAACCTCGCTTTGCAACCTTTTTTTGCTTTCCATGCAGGATTGTTGGATATATAAAGTCGAAACATTTAGATGTTATCCCAAATCATTTGCCGAAATATTCATATAGTAACAACGATGACGATTATATATGGTAAACTTGAACTGGAAAAAGATGGTAGTGACTCTGTCGGTAGTGTTAATATTTTTGATTATGTCACATGCATCTGCTCAGGAACTGATCTTCAGGACAGGAACTGCTCAAGGCACAAATGTAGTCGGCTCCGGTAATGCGGATTTCAAAGTAGGAGGGTTTACACCAGGAACTGCTGCATATGTAGCGTTAAATGGTTGGAGCTTTGATTTCGGCACCGGCAGTGGTCCGAGACCGATCGATGATATTGGCATCTGGACCCAGGAAGCCATCCAGGGAGGTTGGAAGTGGACCAACGGCGAGTTCAAAGTCAACTCAATGGGGGAGGTCCAGGGAAGGTTCGTGGGATTCATAAATGATGAAAACGACGATGATCCATTCACATTCATAGTGAACTACCTCATCATCGGACAATAATGAAGACGTTCCAGATAACTTTTTTAATCTGCAAAAGCGGGTACATGCTGCGAAAGGGTTGATATCGTGATCTAAATAGTGTAGGTGTCAAAAATAGGATTGAATACGTCATATTTGCCAGCATATGTGGCTGAGCATCATACCAAACTTCGGATGTGGTCAGATCCAGCTGAATCTATTGTTTTACTTGAATGTAGATGAAAAAATAAGATCGTTTAAAGATCAGTTCCTTCACCCCATCTTCTGCCTCACCGGCTCCAGGATCGCGTTCAGGTGCTCGACGGCGCTCTTCTTGAGGTCGAGGGGGTGCATCTTCCCGGCGAGGTAGTCCGCCTCCAGAGCCTCGTACTTATCGTATGTCACATCGCCGCCGAACTTCTCTGGCCGCCTTATGGTGACCGCCTCGAGGCGGGGGAGGATGTGGTACTTGAAGAGTTCGGTGACGGGGTTGCCCTCTATGTCTTTTGCCGGGCAGTAGGCGGAGATGATCTTCTTCTCCAGATCCTCGGCGGAGTCGTCGACGGAGATGTAGTTCCCCTTGGAGGAGGACATCTTCCCGCCGTTGAGGCCGGAGATGATCGGAGTGTGGAGGCAGACCGGCGGCTGGAGGCCGAGCTTCGGCATCTCCTCCCTCGCCAGCATGTGGATCTTCCTCTGGTCGATCCCCCCGACGGCGAGGTCGACTCTGAGGGCCGCGATGTCCACCGCCTGCATCAGGGGGTAGATCATCTGGGATACGTGGGGATTGTCCATGTTCCGCCCCACCTCGTCCATCGACCGGCGAGCCCGGTTGAGGGTGGTGTTCCTCGCCATCTTAAGGACGTTTTTGACGTACTCCGGCTCGAGCTGGTAGTCGGTCCCGTAGACGAACTCCGTCTCTTTCGGGTCGAGGCCGAGGGCGATGAAGCAGTCCCGGTTGTAGTCGGCCGTCGCCCTCACCTCTTCCAGGGTCCCCTTCTCGTTGAGGTAGGCGTGAAGGTCCGCGAGGAGGACGACCACTTGAAAGCCGGCCGCCTGGAGGTCGATCAGTTTGTTTGCGGTGAGCATGTGGCCCATGTGGACCTTCCCGCTCGGCTCGTACCCGACGTACGCCCTCGGCCTCTCCTTTCCCTCCATCAACGCCTTCAGCTCGTCGAGGGTAACGACCTCCTCCGCGTTCCTGATCACCAGCTCAAGCCTCTCCAAAAGATATCACCACCCCTCCAGAGGAGAGGGGATGTATAACGCTTTTGGTTCCTCGGGGCTGAAGGCCAAATGTTGACGGCTCCGAACCATCGGCGCAGTTTCCGGCGGAGCTGCCGTCGAGGTCAGGTCGGCCGAGGTGGCGGAGTCGAGGAAGGTGGGTCTGGTTGAGGAGAGAGGATATGATGAGATGACCAGATGACGAGATGAGGGTACTCCGCCCCGGAAGGCTGGTTTAGGAGGTGGCAGAAGGCGCCTGGAGACGGCGGGAAAGGGTTATTATCCGCCTCCCCAAAACTGGAGGGCATGAGGCCGAAGGTGCTGGGGAAGGGGAGGAGGAGGGCCAGGGAGACGGATCGCGGTGCAGATCTCGATACGGATCGGCCAGCGGCCCCGACGGAGGCGGGGGAGGAGAGGAGGAAGGAGAAGACGGCGGGCCTCCTCTTCCTCGCCCTCCTCTTCGCCTTCATCTTTTGGGATGCGTACTGGTTCCTATCCAAGTTCCTCCTCGCCTTCGTCATCGTCTACGTCCTCTATCTCGTCGCAAGGTCTCGATCCTGATTTGGCTCGGATCAGATGGAAAGGGTTATCAAAAGGCAGGGCCCACCTCCCGGCCATGAGATGCAGAATGGTGGGCAGATCGGGCAGGGTCCGGAGCCGCGAGCAGAACATCATCCTGGTGGTCCTGGCGGTGGTGATCGTCGCCCTCCTCTGGAACTTCCTGGGGGTCATCCTCCGGCTCGTCCTCTTCGCTGCCGTCGTCTACCTGGTGTACCGCCTCCTCCAGAGCTGGACCTGATGGCGTGATGGCGAAAGAGGAGATGGAAATCGTTAAAAACTAGACGGGAAGAGCCCGATCCATGACTCGTCAGATTCCAGTCCGAACCGGAGGGAGCGGCTCCCTCGCAAAGAACGCCCTCCTCCTCGTCCTCGCCTTCATAGTCGCCGTCCTCCTCTGGAACGTCATAGGCTTTCTCGCCGGGGTTGTCATCTTCGCCTTGATCGTCTACGTGATATACCTGATCCTACGGCGCCACCTCTGACCTCCTCCTCGATCCTGCGGGCCTCGATGAGATCCTCATCGGTGTTGAGGTTGAAGAGGCTCAAGAGATCGGGGTCGAGGGGGCGGAGGAGGTCCAAAGATACCGTTTTTACCCGCAGCCCCTCAAGGGGGGGGCGGATCCTCCGCTCGCCAGCGGCGAGAGCCTCCCGGCAGGCCCGGGCCATGAAGCCTGCTTTATAGACTGCGTGGAGCGGTTCGAGGAGACCGCCCTCCCTCTCCGGGACGGCGGCATCGTAGCCTTCGGCGAGGTCGAATAAGAGGTCCACCACCCGGGGGTTGATGAAGGGGAGGTCGCAGCCGACCGCCAGGGCGAGCTCGCCTTCGGCCGCCGCCATACCAGCGGCGAGCCCCGCCACAGGGCCGAACCCCTGGACGGAGTCGGCGACGAGCCTCGCCTCCGGGACGACCGCTTTCAGCCTTCGGAGCTGATCCATGTCCCTTCCCACCACCACCAGGTCGCCTGCGACTTGGCCCGCCACCTCGACGGCCCTCTCAATCATGGTCATGCCGAAAAATTCTAGGAACGCCTTCTCAGAGCCGATCCTCCTTCCGACGCCCCCGGCGAGGATCACGCAGGACCGGAGAGCTCCCATCCTCCCTCCTCGCAGTCCTCCTTCAGGGCCCGGAGGAGGACGGCCTCGGGGTCCGGATGAACGGAGTCGGAGATGAGAATGGTGTAATCGGGGCTGACGGAGGCGGTCAACCTCCCCACCTCCTCGAAAAGGGATCTTAAGGACGCCTCGTCCGGCGGCATCCCGGATCCGAGCCGCTTGAATGCGAAATCTCGGGTGAACCTGTTTCCGAGGATGATCAGCGTCGACGCCCCCCTCTTCGATATCTCGGCCTTTTGGCCATCGACCTCGACGAGGAGGTACCCTCCGGGGACGAGGTAGACCCTCCTACGCCTCTGCCTCTCGGCGGAGAGCTCCGTCACCTCCCCCACCTGGACGCCGCCTCTCTTCCAGACCTTCTCCCGGCCGTCGGTGATCGCAATCTTTGAGCCGAACTCTACGGCCCTCCTCTCGAGATCCTCGCTGCTCCTGATCTCGCCACCGTAAAGCTCCTCCTCCAGCCGTTCGGCTCTGCCAAAGAAGGCGATCCTTCTTTTGTCTCCAGCTAAAATCGCCCTCTTCTTCCCCGCAAAGCCGACCACCAGAGACAACTCAAGCACACCCTTTCATCCGGCTTTCATCTCCCGTTCCTTTTCATCTGCATCTCAGCCGCGGTCGCCGTCTGGCTCATCAGCGTCGAGACGGTGAGGGGCCCAACCCCCCCGGGGACGGGGGTGACGGCCGCCGCCACCTTCACTACCTCGTCGAACTCGACGTCCCCCACGGTCCTGTCCCCGACCCGATTTATCCCGACGTCGAAGACGTAGGCTCCCGGCCGGACCATATCCCCCCGGATGAGGCCGGGGACCCCCGCCGCCACCACCAGGATCTCGGCGTTCCGGGTGTGGGCCGCCAGGTCCCTGGTGAAGACGTGGCAGACGGAGACGGTGGCGTTCCTGTTGAGCATCATCGCCGCGAGGGGCTTTCCGACGACGTTGCTGTGGCCGACGATCACCGCATCCTTCCCTTCCAGGGAGACGCCGAGCCGCTCGAGGGCCCAGATGATCCCCTTCGGGGTGCAGGGGACGAGCCCCTCGGCCCCGGCGAGGAGGGAGCCCATATTCATCGGGTGGAAGCCGTCGACATCCTTTGTGGGGTCGATGGCCGCCATCGCTCGGGATGGGTCAAGCCCCCGGGGAAGGGGGAGCTGGAGGAGAACCCCGCTGACGTCCTCCCTCTTGTTGAGGCTTTCGATCGTCCCGACGATCTCCTCGAGGCTTGTGCCCTCCGGGAGGCGAGCGTTCTCCGACCTGATCCCGACCCGGTCGCAGGCGGAGTGCTTGATCCTGACGTACATCATGGAGGCGGGGTTATCGCCCACTATGATCGTCGCAAGCCCCGGCCTTCGGCCGAGCCTCTCGACCCTCCTCCTCGTCTCCGCCTCCAGCTCCGAGGCGAGGGCCTTGCCGTCGATGATCATCCCAGCTCCGGGTAGAGGGGGAACCTCTGACAGAGCTCCGCCACCTCGGACCGAACTCTGCTTATCACCTTATCATCCCCCATATTCTGGAGGACGGAGGCGATCATCTCAGCGATCTGGACCATCTCCGGCTCCTTCATCTCCCGGGTGGTGACGGCCGGGGTCCCGATCCTGATCCCGCTGGTGATGAACGGCGACGTCGGATCGAAGGGTATGGTGTTCTTGTTGAGGGTGATCCCCGCCCGCTCCAGGGCCGCCTCGGCGTCTTTGCCGGAGTAGGGCATATTCAGGAGCTTGACGAGCATCAGGTGATTGTCGGTCCCGCCACTGACGAGCTCGAAGTCTTTTTCCAGAAGGGCCTTGGCGATGACGGCGGCGTTCTTAACTATCTGCTCCTGGTAGCGTTTGAATTCAGGGGTCGAGGCCTCCTTGAAGGCGACGGCTTTTGCGGCGATGACGTGCATCAGAGGACCGCCTTGGACCCCGGGGAAGACGGCCCTGTCGATGGCGGGGGCGATCTCCTGCCGGCACATGACGACTCCGCCCCTTGGACCCCGAAGGGTCTTGTGGGTGGTGGTGGTGACGACGTCGGCGTGGGGTATCGGCGAGGGATGGACGCCGGCGGCGACGAGCCCCGCGATGTGGGCAATGTCTGCCATCAGGTAGGCTCCCACCTCGTCGGCCACCTCCCGGAGGGCTTTGAAGTCGATGGTCCGCGGGTAGGCCGAGGCGCCGGTGACGATCATCTTTGGGGAGCAATCTCTCGCGATCTTTAGAATTTCGCCGTAGTCGAGCATCTCAGTCTCGCGGTTGACGCCGTAGTGGACGACGTTATAGATCTTGCCGGAGAAGTTGACGGGGCTTCCGTGGGAGAGGTGGCCGCCGTGGTCGAGGGCCATCCCCATGACGGTATCGCCGGGCTTGAGGAGGGCGAGGTAGACGGCCATGTTCGCCTGGGAGCCGCTGTGAGGCTGGACGTTGACGTGCTCTGCGCCGAAGAGAGCCCGGCAACGGTCTCTCGCCAGGTTCTCAGCGACGTCGACGAAGGTGCAACCGCCGTAGTATCGTTTGCCAGGGTAGCCCTCAGCATACTTATTCGTCATCACGTTGTTGTAGGCCTCCATCACCGCGGGGCTGGTGAAGTTCTCGGCGGCGATCAGCTCCAGGCCGTTTCTCTGTCGCTCCAGCTCTTTTCTTATGGCGGAGGCGATCTCGGGGTCCACATCATCCAGGAAGTTCAATTAAATCACCGGTAAACGATCTCTGGTGAGGATTGCCTCGGGGGCAAAATAGGTTATGGTGCTCCGGCGCGCCTCTCGTAGCGCGGGGTGTATCGGCAGCCTTTTTAGCCGATGATGCAAAACCCGAGAAGGATGCTCAGAAGGGCAAGAATGATAGCCGACCTCCAGTTCGGCCGCGGCTGCGGGCGGGCCCTCTTCGGGGACGATACGACCTTTCAGCTCTCGAATACCGGAAGGCTGAGGCACCTTCACCGGGACGGCGAGAGGATAGCGACGGTGAGGGCGAGAGACGGCCTTCTCACCTTGAGCGCTTTGGGAGCAAAGCTCCTCTACGACTCTCTTCCCCCGCCCCGGCAGAGGGTCGTGATCAAAAGCGAGGTGGCTCCCTACGTGGCAAAGGGGGGGACAGCCTTCGCAAAGCACGTCGTCGGCGTCGACCCCGATATCAGGGCGGGGGAGGAGGTCCTCGTCGTCGATGAGGAAGGGCGCCTCATCGCCACCGGGAGGGCGGTCCTCTCCCCCGAGGAGATGATGACGATCCGCCGCGGCCCTGCCGTCCTCGTGAGGTCCGGCCAAGAGGAGTAGGGCGGGCTTCGAGCCCCCCTCTCTGAGACCGAATCGGCGCCGAAATCTCAAAGTTTTTCGCCTCACGGCGGGGGCCTTCAGGATCTCCTGAAGGGCGACATCGCCCGGAGGCTCTCCGCCACCTCCACGATCGCCTCTCCGACGCGATCGACCTCCTCGTCGGTGTTCTCCCTCCCCAGGGTGATCCGGAGCGACCCGTGGGCCTCCTGGGGCCGCAGGCCGATGGCGGTGAGGACGTGGCTTGCCACCGTCTTCTTCGAGGAGCAGGCGGAGCCGGTGGAGACGGCGATACCTTTCGCGTCTAGCCGCAGCAGCAGAGCCTCCCCCTCGATGAAGGAGAAGCCAAGGTTGAGGTTATTTGGGAGCCTCTTAGTCCGAGAGCCGTTGACCCAGGTCTCTTCGACCCGCTCCAGGACGTAGTCGGCGAGCCGGTCTCTCATCCCGCTGATCCTGACCATCTCCCCCTCCAGGTTCCTCTCGGCCAGCTCCGAGGCCGCGGCGAGGCCGATGATCCCGGGGACGTTCTCAGTCCCGGACCTCATCCCCCGCTCGTGGCCTCCGCCGAAGATGATCGGCTCGATCGGCGTTTTTTTCCGGATGTAGAGGGCGCCGACCCCCTTCGGACCGTGGAGCTTGTGGGATGATATCGAGAGGAGGTCCACCCCCAAGTCGTCGACCTTCGCCGGGATCTTCCCGACGGTCTGGACGGCGTCGGTGTGAAAGACGATCCCCCTCGACCGGGCGATCTCCCCCGCCTCGGCGATCGGCTGGATCGTCCCGATCTCGTTATTTGCGTGCATGATGGAGATGAGGATCGTGTCCTTTCGGATCGCCGCCTCCAGGGCCTCCACCTCCACCAGACCCTCCCGGGTCACCGGGAGATAAGTCACCTCGAAGCCCTCCTTCTCCAGAGCCTTACAGGGCTCGAGGACTGCGGGGTGCTCGATGGTGGTGGTGATGATGTGTTTTCCTCGGTCGCGGTTCGCCAGGGCGGCGCCCCTTATCGCCAGGTTGTCCGACTCGGTCCCGCCGCTGGTGAAGTAGACCTCTCCCGCCTCGGCCCCGATGAACCCCGCCACCCGCTCTCGGGCCTCCTCCAGGGCGGCCCGGGCAGAAAGCCCCGGCTGGTGGAGGCTGGAGGCGTTGCCGAAGATCTCGACGAAGGCGGCAGCCATCGCCTCGATCACCTCCGGGGCCATGGGGGTGGTGGAGGCGTGGTCCATGTAGATCCTCTTCATGGGAAAATCCGAGGAGCCCATAGGGTAAATAGGCGGCGAGGGTTGGGAGGATGATGTCGACCGCGCCGGAAGCGGGTTGGCGATAGAGGGCTCCAGGTCGCAAGGCCGGTATGGTGGGCGTTCATGAGGGGAGGAGGCCGCTCGATCTGGGATCCAAGACCTTGTGGCAGGCGTCGACGAGAACTTATAAGTAAGCGGCCGCCCGATCTTCGACCATGTTAGCCTACAACCCGCTGATCACGGCGGGGATCGTCCTCATCACCGTCGGGATCCTCTACACCCTCGTATCGGCCCGGGCGGGGGTCGTCCTGGCAGGCCTGGGGACGGTGGCGGCGGGGGTCTTCCTCTTCACCATCGTCCCGAACGCCCTGAACCCCATCGCCTTCTTCTTCAACGGCCTCCTCGTCCTATGCGGCCTATGGATGGTGGCCGTCGGCGCAAGAGGCGACGGAGTCGGGCGATAACCTTTATATGGGTGGTATGCATCCACAAATCCGCAGCGGGGCCATAGGGTAGCCTGGTATCCTACAGGACTGGGGGTCCTGTGACCGGCGTTCAAATCGCCGTGGCCCCACATTTAGCGTTTCCGTCCTCGATTTTAGGGCTTCTTCATCGGTAATTCTGACGGATATCTCTTCAATTGATCTCGAATTGCCCATTGGACTCTGACGGATCGTCCCTTCTGCCAAAGGCCCGCCCAGAATGGCCGGGGCCAAGACTCATGGTTATTTCACTCTTTCAGATTTTTGTCATCCCTTCAGATTCATCTATTTCATACTAATTTAACCAATAGTGATAAATATAGCTTACTATTTCTATCTTCATAAGACTGAATCATAAATTATGAGGTATAGAAATGAGAGAAATCTCCAAAAAATTGAGAAAAATCGCAATATCGCCGATACTGCTCCTCTTGGCGATATCGATCTCGGTTTCCTTAGCGGCTGTACCGGCCTTCGGCTACGAGTTGGTGGTCCCGGGGGACGAGGACGGGGATCTGATCGTCTCGGACGAGGAGCTGGAGGCGGCCCAGGCCTCCCTCGATGCCGGCAAGATCACCGACGAGGAGCTGGCAAAGATTGAGCATATCCACGACAACTATCCGAGGACCGTCGCCGATACTCAGGGTCGGGAGGTCACATTCTACAAGCCTGTCGAGCGGATCATCACCCGCGAGCCCGACACCTGCAGGATAGTCGTCGCCCTAGGAGACGGCGATAAGGTCGTCGCCTCGGAGCAGGCGGTCAAGTCGTGCCTCTGTCCCACCACCTTCGAGACGTTCGAAGAGGGGTGCCTTGAATGCTACAATTCCATCCTCGGCGGAAGGCTCGCGGACCTCCCCGAGACGAGCACACGGTACGACATCTACTACGAGCTGATCGCCTCCCTCAACCCCGACGTCATCATCACCTCGGGAACGACCAACGTCCAGGATTTCGAGACGAAGATCGGCTGTCCCGTCGTCGTCGCCGGTGGGGACGGCTGGAACTACAGCCGGGATGACGGCCTCTACGGCATGATCGAGGTGATAGGCGACGTCCTGGAGAGGGGAGAGGAGGCGGAAGAGCTGATCGGCCTCGTCGAGTCGAAGATCGATATGATCGGATCGGTTACTGACTCCATCGATGAGAGCGAGAGGCCGAAAGTCTACTTCGCCCCCCGGGGCGCGAAGCTCGGATTTTACGACCCGAAGGAGGGGCGCGACTTCACCAGGACGTTCACCGACTACGACCCCCTGGAGATAGCAGGCGGCAAAAACGTCGCTGAGGGGGCGGAAGGGTACGAGATAAACGTCGCCGTCGAGCAGATCATCGCCTGGAACCCCGACTACATCTTCGTCGCCTGCAGCACTCCGGAGGATGCGGAGGTGATCGACTGGATCAAGAGCTCTCCTGACCTCCAGTCGATAGCCGCCGTCCAGAACGGGAACGTCTACAACTGCTTCTATCCCCACTGCAGGGGGAGACCTGCCGATAGAAGCCTCCTGAACATGATCTACATGGCGAAGCTCCTCCACCCCGATGAGTTCAGTGACCTGGACCTGGAGAAAGAGGGGAACGAGATCTTCAAGGCCTTCCTCGGCGTTGACGGCGTCTTCACCGAGTACGCCGACTACCTGGTCTGGCCTAGGGAGTGGCTGAACGCTCAGTGAACGGTCGGATATCTGGAGAGGCGATGGATGGCTTCCTCGCCCTTCCTCTATCCAATTCCACCAGAATCAACAGGAAGATTCTAAGGACGATGATCCCGAAAAATGATCATATCACTTAATTATAATCTCTTTATTCGTATTATTTTTGCCGGCAATTATAAATAGTGCTTACTAAATTTAACTTCGTAGGATTAAGTTGTAAATAAGGAGATATCGATGTGAGAGAAATAATCAAAATATCGAGAGCAATCATAAGATTGCCCCTTATCCACCTTCTGGCGATCTCGATCTTCACAGCGGCCATGCCCGCCGTCGCCTACGAAGTCGTGGTCCCTGGAGACCTCGACAGCGACCTGATCGTCTCGGAAGAGGAGTTGGAGGCAGCTCAGAGTTCCTTCGACGATGGAAAGATCACCGCCGAAGAGCTGGAGAAGATCAAGCACATCAACGAAAATTACCCTAAGACGATAGTCGACACCGCGGGCCGTGAGGTGACTTTCTACAAGCCCGTCGAGCGGATCATCACCCGTGAGGCTCACACCGCTCGCATAGTCATCGCCCTGGGCGATGGTGACAAGATCGTCGCCTCGGAGGGTTCGATCAAAAATCTCTGTTCCGAGGAATGCTGTCCGACGTGCTACTTTACGATCCTCGATGGAAGGATGCCGGACCTTCCTGAGACGAGCACGCGATACGATATCTACTACGAGCAGATGGCTGCCCTCAACCCGGACGTGATCCTGACATCCAGCGCCACCGAAGCCCCGGACTTCGAAAATAAGGTCGGCTGCCCCTGCGTGGTGGCAACTGGCAGTGGCTGGACATACAGCTATGACAACGGCGGCCTCTACGGGCAGGTCGAGGTTATAGGCGATCTACTGGAGAAAGAAGAGGAGGCAGACGAACTCATCGGTTTCATCGAGTCCAAGATCGATATGATAAGGTCGGTCACAGAAACCTTGGACGAAAGCGAAAAGCCGAAGGTCTACTACGCGACAAGAGGCGCTACCAAGGCCTTCTACGATCCGAAGGAAGGTCGTGATTTCACCCGGACCGAGACCCATTATGAGCCGATAGACATCGCCGGCGGGATCAATGTGGCAGCGGGAAGCGAAGGGACCACCATAAACGTCGGGATCGAACAGATCATCGCCTGGGACCCGGATTACATCCTCCTTTCCAGCGGCAGTTCCGAAAACAACGAAGCCCTCGAGTTCATATTGACCTCACCCGAGCTCCAATCGATATCTGCAATCAAGAACGGCAACGTCTACAACTGCTTCTCTCCCCACTCCAGAGGCTCCCCGCCTGACAAAAGCCTCTTCAACATGATCTACATGGCGAAGCTCTTCCACCCCGAGGAGTTCAAAGATGTCGACCTGGAGAAAGAGGGCAATGAGATCATGAAGGCGTTCCTCGGAATTGATGGCGTCTTCACCGAGTATGCAGATTGCCTCGTCTGGCCGAGGGAGTTCATAAATTCTCAGTAAATTTTGGGAACTAAAGGAGGGAGAATATTGACCGGCATAATAAATTGGAACGAGCTTCGAAAGGCGATCGTCTCGGAAGGACGGAGACGAAGGGGTCACGAACGCCCCGAAGAGATGTGGGACAAGAGGGCAGAGGAGTTCAACAAGTCGACGAGAGGGGGGAGCGAGCGGACCGAGAAGCAGGTGGCAAGCCTAAAGCTCGATCCGGATTACACCGTCCTGGACGTCGGCGCAGGAACAGGTCGCCTCTCAGTCCCCATAGCTAAAATCGTGAAACAGGTGACGGCGGTCGATCAGTCGGGAGGGATGCTCAGCTATCTCGAGGAGAACATGGCCGAGGGAGGCCTTTCCAACTACAAGGCCATCCAGAAGAGGTGGGAGGATGTCGAGCTGGGGGTCGATATCGAGCCCCACGATGTGGTCATAGCATCCCACTCCCTGGGGATGTTCGACCTCCAGGAGGCTTTGGCGAAGATGGACGCTGCGGCGAAGAGGCGCGTTTACATATTCACCGCCGCTGGCAAGTGGTTCTTCGACGATCAGGAGGAGGAGCTCTGGGAGCGAATCTACGATAGGCCGCCGAGGCGAGGTGGAGGCTTCCGATCCGATTACATGCTCCTCTACAACATCCTCCACGACATGGGGATCTACGCCAACGTCGAGATCAGGGACTCTGAGCACGTCCAGCGATACGGGAGCATCGATGAGGCCGTAGAGAGGTGGAAAGAGAGGAGGGAGATTCCCCCTGAGAACGAGCCGCTTCTGAGAGAGTACCTCGCCAAAAATCTCGAAGACGAAAACGGCGGTGGGCTTGTATTCAGGCGGAGGACGAAGAGCGCCATGATATGGTGGCCCAAGTCGGAAAGCTCGTAATGCGTTGAAGTTTCTTTGATATCAAGCGAGACGAAATTCCAGGGGGACAAAAAAGTGGCATTTGACATCCGGCTCTTGGCTGGCGTATTGGCCATAGGCCTGATACTATTTTCATCTCTGAAGATCACAAGACAGTACGAGCGGGCCGTCGTATTTCGGTTCGGAAAGCTCCTCGGCGAGAGGGGCCCCGGTCTATTTCTGATAATACCGATCGTCGACAGGATCGTCAAGGTGGACTTGAGGATCCGAGAGCTGGACGTCCCGAGACAGACGGTGATTTCCAGCGACAACGTCAGCGTCGAGGTCGACGCCGTCATCTACTACAAGGTGACGAGCTCGACGAAGGCGATCGTGGAGGTGGAGGACTACGAGGCTGCTACCGCTCTTCTCGCTCAGACGACCTTGAGGGATGTCCTCGGCCAGAACGAGCTGGACACGATCCTCTCCAACCGGGACGAGCTGAACGCGGAGATTCAGACGATCCTGGACGAGATGACCGACCCCTGGGGGATCAAGGTGGTCACTGCCACCTTGAGGGATGTGGCCCTCCCGGAGAACATGCTCCGAGCGATAGCGAGGCAGGCGGAGGCGGAGCGGGAGAAGAGGGCGAGGATCATCCTCGCCGAGGGGGAGTATCAGGCTTCCCAGAGGATGAACGACGCAGCAACCCTCTACGAGGAGAAGCCCTCCGCCATGAAGCTGAGGGAGTTTCAGACCCTCACCGAGATCGCGAAAGAGAAGAATCTCATAGTCGTCTCGACAGGCTCCGACGCCATCAGGCCTTCGGCCGGGGATATCTCTGCAACCGTAGGCCTCGCAAAGGCCGTCGTCGGGAAGTAAGGCAGGGGAGTGGATATGGCGAAGATGGTGAGGCGAGTTACGACGCGGGCAGGAAAGAGGAGCAGGATGCAGGAGGCCCACGATTCCTTCGTTTTCGCACGGTACCTCTTCATGGCGGTGATCGTCGCCTCCATCATCATCCTGACGGGGGTGATCATCACCCTGGGGCCTCTGGACATATCCGTTGCCGAGGCGTATCAGGCCCTCATCGACAGGTTCTATCCTGGCTACTTCAACGTTGAACCTCTGACATCGCGGGTCGTCTGGAACATAAGGTTTCCGAGGATCGTGGGCGGGATCCTCGCCGGGTTTGGCCTTGGGGTGTGTGGATGCGTCATGCAGGCGGTCCTGAAGAACCCCCTGGCCAGCCCCTTCACCCTCGGGATCTCCTCAGGAGCCCAGTTCGGCATATCCATCGCCGCGGTCTTGGGGATCTCGCTTGTGGGCGGCCCCTACATCCTCATAGGCAACGCCTTCTTCTTCGCCCTCCTCTGCTCCTGCTTCATCATAGGGCTTTCAGCCATTAAGGGGGCGACCTCGGAGACCCTGATCCTCGCAGGGATCGCCGTCAACTACTTCTTTTCCGCCATGAGCCAGCTATTCAAGTACTTCGCCACCGACGAGCAGCTCCGGCTCATGACATCCTGGGGGATGGGGGATCTTGCCGCCTTCTCCTGGACCAAGATCCCTCTGATTTTGGGGGTCTTCGCCGTATGCATACCTCTTATGATGCTCAAGGCCTGGGATCTGAACATCATGACATCAGGCGACGAGACCGCCAAGAGCATCGGGGTGGACGCAAATCGGGTCAGGATACACATAATGCTCGTCTCAAGCCTGGTGGTGGCGACGGTCGTCTGCTTCACGGGTACGATCGGGTTCATCGGGCTTGTAGCGCCCCACATGGCCCGGATGATCCTAGGCGGAGATCACAGGTTCGTAATCCCGGCCTCGGGGATCCTGGGGGCGGTGGTCCTAGTCTCCGCCGACGGCGTCGCCATGAACATCATCGCTCCGACGGTGATACCGACGGGGATTATGACCAGCGTGATCGGAGTTCCGTTCTTCATGTATCTTATGCTGAAAGGGAGAAGAAAGGAGTTTTGGGCATGATGATCCAGCTTCAGGCTAAGGGGATAGTATTTGGTTACAGCAGCTCAACGATATTAAAAGACGTCAGCTTTGAGATCGGGCCCTCGAGGCTTGTGACGATCGTCGGGCCGAACGGCTCCGGAAAGTCGACCCTGATCAAGTGCATCGACCGGATCCTAGCGCCGGAGAAGGGTAGCATCCTCATCGATCGAAAGGAGGTGACGAAGATGGACAGGATGGAGATCGCAAGAAACCTCGCCTACGTCCCCCAGAGCTCCGCCCGGACCTTCTCGTCGAACGTCTTCGACACCGTCCTGATGGGCAGAAGGCCCCACATCGGCTGGCTCAGTAGCTCCGACGACGAAGAAAGGGTCTGGGAGGTATTGAGGCTCCTCGGGATCGAGGAGCTGGCCATGAGCGGCTTTGGCGAGCTGAGCGGTGGGCAGCAGCAGAAGGTCCTGATCGCAAGAGCCCTCGTCCAGGATACGAAGGTGATGCTCCTCGATGAGCCGACGAGCAACCTTGACATCTGGCACCAGCTCGACGTCATGAACATCGTCCGCGACCTGGTGAAGAAGAGGAGGATGACGGCTCTTATGGCCCTTCACGACCTGAACCTCGCCTCGAAGTACTCTGATGGCATCATCATGATGAAGAAGGGGAGGATCATGGCCGCAGGTGACCCCGCCTCCGTCCTCACCCCCGAGAACATCGAGACGATCTACAACGTCGAGGTGGCGGTGAGGTCCCAATCCGAGGATCCCTTCATCGTCCCCATCAGGCAGATTAGGCCGAACGGCTCGAGCCCTCGCCCCGGAGGGAGGTTTTTTTCAGGCGGGAAGAGGAGGTCCAGGCTACCTCGGAGCCTAGGAGAGATAAAGGAGATCAGGTTATCGTGATCCTGGCTCTTGATGCATAGATATTCTGGAGGCGGGATCATACGAGAGACGGCTATTGAGACCTGCAAACTGACGAAGACGTTCGTGGTGTCGAGGGGGATCACCGACCTCATCCGACGGCGGCCCTCTGCCGGCGGTATCACGCCGGTGGATGGCGTCGACCTATTGATCAGAAAAGGAGAGGTCTTCGGGATCCTCGGCCCGAACGGCGCCGGGAAGACGACGCTGATCAAGATCCTCTGCACCCTGATCCTCCCGACTGGGGGCGAAGCCCGAGTAAACGGATTCGACGTCGAGAAGGAGAGCGGACGAGTTCGGGAGTCGATAGGCCTCGTCACCACCGACGAGCGGTCCTTCTACTGGAGGCTCACCGGGAGGCAGAACCTCGAGTTCTTCGCCTCCCTCCACAACTTCTTCTCCGACGACGCTCGATATATGGTCGACGAGCTCCTCGGGATCGTCGATCTGAAGTATGCCGCAGACGAGCGGTTCCTCAACTACTCGGCCGGGATGAAGCAGAAGATGGCCATCGCAAGGGGGCTTTTGAATGATCCCGCCGTCCTCTTCATGGACGAGCCGACGAGAAGCCTCGATCCAGGGGCTGCCCAGGGCCTCCGGGATTTCATCAAGAAAGAGATCGTCGAGGAGCGGGGAAAGACGATATTCATCTCGACCCACAACCTCGCCGAGGCGGAGGAGCTATGCGATCAGGTTGCGATCTTCGACGATGGAAAGATCAAGGTCATAGGAACCCCCGCCGACTTGAAGGCCAGCCTGGGCGACGGCTCGAAGCTATCCGACGTCTTCCTTCACCATACTGGAAAGAGGTTTGAGGAGAGGGGTGGGGCCGGTGTAACGGCACCGGGATTCCGCCGGGACCGGCGGGGCCTCGGCCGGGGGGGCGGCTTCGGCCGGAGGAGGGGTGGGGTATGATCGCGATCTATCGGAAGGCCCTATCCTTCGTAAGGAGGAGCTACGTCCTCCAGATGAGCTACAAGTTCGAGTTCTTCCTCCGGCTCTTCTTCATGTTCTTCAACATCCTCACCTACTACTTCGTCGCAAAGCTGATCGGGACCGCCGGGATGAAGTACCTCGAGCCCTACGGCGGCGACTACTTCTCCTTCGTCCTCATCGGGATAGCCTTCTCCGGGTACCTGATGGTCTCGCTCCGGGGGTTCTCCGAGAGCGTCCGAGACGAGCAGATGATGGGGACGTTGGAGGCGATGCTGGTCACCCCCACCGACGCCTCGGCGATCATCACCCTCTCGACCCTCTGGAGCTTCATCTTCGCCTCCTTCCGGGTCCTCCTCTACCTCGTCATAGGGGTCCTCCTCGGCGTCAGCCTCGCCGGCGCTAACGTCCTCGCGGCGCTGATCATCCTCGTCCTGACGATAGTGTGCTTCAGCAGCATCGGGATCCTCTCGGCGAGCTTCATCATGATCTTCAAGAGGGGAGACCCCATCAACATGCTCTTCATGAGCACCTCGGAGCTCTTCGGGGGCGTCTTCTTCCCCATATCGGTCCTGCCGGCGTGGCTTCAGACGGTCTCGCACCTTCTGCCGATGACCTACTCCCTGAACGGTATGAGGCACGCCCTCCTCCAGGGCTACACCTTGCGGGAGCTGACGCCGGAGATAGGGACCCTCGTCCTCTTCTCGGCGATCCTGGTGCCGTTGAGCCTCCTCGCCTTTCGGTATGCGGTCCGGAAGGCGAAGATGGAGGGGACGCTGGTGCACTATTGAACGTGTTGGAACGAAAGAGATTGAAAAAATCGCGCGGGTTGTCAGCGGGAGGCCGTTTCAGGAAGGGGGTCCCTGAAGGTCTCTCCCAGCCCATAGTCCATTTTACAAGGACCTCGATCTGCTCGTCCATATAGTCTTCCTTCTTCGATGTATCTTCGCTGCTAATATTCCGTAGGGACTAACGACACAATAATATACGAGTTAAGCATACCAATTTTATGATTCGTATTATTCCGGCGGCCAAGTCTATGTGAGGCGTTGCTGTTGATGTAGCGCCCTGTTGGGGCTGGCAAGAGCTGGATTTTAAAGAATTATGAGGCTGCAAAATGAGGCAAATGGCCTGGGTATTGGCAATGATGTTATGCATGGCGTTGGCAGTTATGCCGACTACTGCATCAGATTATACGCTGCAGGTCTTCGGGAACGCGAACATGGATGATACGATAGACGAGGATGACATAGAATACGCGAGAGGGATAATCGGAGGGACAAACGAAGCTACCGAGCTGGCTGATGCCGATTACGATGGCGACATTGATGAGGATGACATCGCTCAGATAGAGCTGATCATGAGGGGTGAAGAGAAGGAGCTTACGCTGATCGATATGGCCGGCAGGATCGTGACGATACCACGGCCGATCGAGCGTGTGGTCTCCGCTTCACTGCCTGATACCCGAATAATTGTTGCGCTTGATGGATGTGACAGGCTCAAGGGATCGGAGATCGCTGAGACTGGTAGCAGTCTCAGTGACTGGACTAGCGGTTTCAATATCGGTGAAATGCAATATGCATGTGGCGGCGCAATAAAAGATGTTGTTGACGTTGGCTGGAGCGGCACGAATGCTGAGACGATAGCAATGCTGAAACCGGATGTGATCTTCGCCTCATCAGGAACGGAAGCTGATGCCCTTCAGGACAAGATCGGTGTCTCGGCTTTGGTCAGCAGACCTTCTCGAACTGAAAACATGACATTGATGGACCAACATTCCCAACATATCAGATTTGCGGGGATAGTACTTGGTAGAGATGCCGAGGCTGAAGAGCTGATCTCGTTCATGGAAGAGAAATTAGCTCTTGTGACGGACATTTCATCTCAGATAGATGATAGTAAGAAACCACGGGTGTACTTCGCAGCTCGGACAAGTATAGAACCTGACGTTACAAAGACTACAGGCTACTATGACGCCATTGAGTTGGCAGGGGGCATCAATGTGGCAAAGGAGTGTGCAACCAGCACCAGCGAATTCGAGGTATCTAAAGAGCAGATCGTCGTCTGGGATCCTGATATAATTCTCCTCAAATGTACCAATCTTTCATCAGAAACCCAGTATACGAGAGAGATGGTGCTCTCAGACCCACTGTTCCAGAAAGGCGGTGTTAATGCCGTGCAGAACGGTGCAGTTTATTACTGCATGGCTACGAGCAGAGGATACTCTATCCAGAGACTCATCCCGGAGACCATGTATCTTGCCAAGATCTTCCATCCTGAGGAATTCGCGGATCTAGATCTGGAGACAGAGGGCAATGAGATAATGAAGAAGTTCTTCCACGAAGATGATCTTTATTCATGGTTAGCGGATAATAAAGGCTACATCCGCGACTTGATAGCAGATCCCCCAGTGGCGAAGAACTGGTAGAAGACCTCATGGCCAATTGGCCATCGATGGTGATGAAGATGGATCCATGGAGGATCCATCTTCATGCCAAAATCAAGGGACGTTCGTTGGCATTATTCTGGAAATGAGTTCGAGGAGAGGGGCTTGGGGGCGGCTTTGGTCGGATAACCTACTCCCTGAACGGGATGAGGCACGCCCTCCTGCAGGGCCACATCTTGCGGGAGCCGGCGCCGGAGATGGGGACGCTATATCCGGCTTTCCGCATCAACCCTCCAATCCGTAGTATTTTTCACAATCCTGCCCCAACAATCGAATAATCCTAACAAGA